>ERZ772906.175-NODE-175-length-40303-cov-26.290176_pt1 | contig 40303 bp, 54 predicted proteins | sample MGYA00511338_ERZ772906 | MGnify/ENA primary metagenome ERZ772906 (study PRJEB29015, sample SAMEA2738076) | human oral metagenome | biome: human oral; feature: human-associated habitat; material: saliva | place: China | collected 2212 ... | reverse complement strand
GGGGGGGTAGTACTCCATCGGGATATGAAGCGAACTGCGCAGCTTTGTAAATCGGGAATCTAAAACCACCACCTGCGGTCATCCCCTCCACGGCCTTAATCGTAGCTACCAGCGGTGCACTCTCAGCTATCGTTGCGCCCTTGCTTGCGAGCGCATTGTTGAGCTGTCGGAGCTTGCCCTTGAGGTCAAGCACCGCCTCCTCGGCTCTCTGCTTACTGCTCTGCTGTGCCATAGATTACTGCCTTGATGAGGTTAGCGAATGAGCCTATGGTGTCTGCCCACTCCTTCTCGGTGAGCTTAGGGTTGTCGTCCGTGGTGTTGAAGTAGGAGGTATAGGCGCTATCGCCCTTTGCCCCCTTGAGGCTGGCGAGCCAATCAGCCTGCGAGCCTTGGTAGCCTCCTGCCTTAGCAAGCTCGTACGCACTCTTACCTGCATCGCCCTTGAGTGACGCCAGCCACTCCTCACGTGAGCCACGATACCCGCCTACCTTGGCAACCTCGTAGGCATCCTTGCCGTCCGAACCTCGCAGGGATGCAAGCCACGCCTGCTCATCTCCTACGTAGCCATTACGCACTGCCACCTTGTAGGCGCTTTCTCCGTCCGCTCCCTTGAGCGAGGCTATCCACTCCGTGAGGCTACCTTCGTAGCCCTCCGACTTAGCGAGGTCGTAGGCGGATAGCCCCGTCGCCCCGATGAGTGTCTTTAACCATTCCTCACGGCTACCCGTGTAGCCTGCTTTCTTGGCGACTTCGTATGCGTCTGCCCCGTCCTTGCCGACAAGGCTCTTTAGCCACTCTTGGAGCGTGCCTTGGTAGCCATCTTGCACCGCCAGCTCGTAGGCGGACTTGCCGTTACCACCACCGCCTGCTCCACCCTTGGGGGTAAGGCTCTTTACCCATTCCTCCTCTGTGCCTTGGTAGCCGTGCTTGACAGCGATCTCGTAGGCGCTAAGCCCACGCAAGCCCTCTTGCACGTTAGCCTGCACCTTGACGGGCGTCTCGCTGCTTCCGTACTTCGTCACCTTACAGAGGTCTACCACTATCTCGTAGTCGTGGTAGCCGTCAGCATAGGCGGGGTCGGGGATGCGCCCCGTAGCGGTCAAGGTGTACACGCCCAGCCCCAGCTGTCGAGTTACCTCTGCCGTGACCTCCACCACCAGCTTGCCGTCTTCAACAGTGTAGGGGATGGTAGCCATCCCAGCTCCGCTCTCGCTCGCCACCTTCACACTCAGCTCCTCCAGCTCCGCAGGGTCAAGGACTTCTCCCGATGGCTGTTTGACCAGCTCCACGGGCATACGCTTGTCCGTACCACGTTGCACCAGCTGGAGCGTCTTGCCTTGCTCGCTCTTACTTCCAAATGGTCGCATATAGTTATGTTTTGGTCGGGGTGGTTGGTTGCAGTGGCAGGCGGTCACCCCTCTACCGCCCGCCCTGCTGTGTTAGTTAAGTCGCTTGTAGCCCTTGCCGTCGTACTCCAGCACCTCGCCTCGTGGCGCTCGTGTGGTCGGAGCTATTGACACGTGTATCCACGGAGCTCTCCCCACTGGGTGCTCGTCAATGAGCTGGTCAAAGCCTCCGTGCGAGCGGATGAGGCGGAATAGTCGCCCGATGTCCGTAACTTGGATAGGTCGGATGTCAGCCGCTTGCCCCTTGACGTGCTGGCTGGTCACCGCACCACCCACCGCTCTGTTGAGCCGTGGAGAGCGGAAGCCCGAGGTAACGATGATTGGCTGACCGAACGCCTCACGGATGCCGTCTAAGTACTCCATAAGGCGGTTGAGGTCTTGTATCTGCTCGTCCGTTGGGTCGTTGGGGATGCCACGAGAGATAGCCGTACCGCTATGCGTCATCTCGGACAATGAAAAGTACTTGCTCATAGTCGTGTCAGTTAAAAACCGCTTCCTCCTCGGTCGTTGAGTTCCTTGCGGAGCTTCTTCATCTCCTCATCGTCAAGCAGGGTAGAGTAGGCACTGCGAAGTCTGCGCAAGCTCTTTACTACGTTCTGCGTGTCGTTCTTCGGGCTGTTCTCCCAAATACTCAGCCCCTCGGTGGCGATGAATACCAGCGCAAGGACAACAGACACCCACGGCACTTCGGCCAGGTGGAAGAGTTGCCACACGTCTGTGATGAGGAAGAGCATATCAGCGAAGCCAGCAACGATGAGGAACACGTAGTACCATAGGAGTTTACCGAGGAGCGTACGGATGCCCCAGCTATTCAGTCGTGGGGAGAAGCGTTTTGCCACCTCGTCCAGCGTGCCATGCGCTGTGCCCTCCTCAATAGCCTTGCGGGCTTGGTCACGTGCGAAGCGCTTATCTCTGCGTATGGCTGAATTGGTGTCAAGGATGCTGGCGAACAGCACACCGACATAGCAAATCAGAACCACGACAGAGGCTAACGTGATCTCCCCCTTGCCGAACACGGAGAAGTCGAAGTACTCTGTAATAATCATAGTCTTTGGTCTTGGTTTATAGTTGGTTGGTTAGTAGTTGTCACCGAATACGAGGAACGTGAAGTCAATATCGCTGTACAGCGTATTGTCGTACTTAGTATAGATCTCGAACGAGTTAGCCGTGATCTTCCCCACCTTTGCGTTATGTCGCCCGTTCCCCGCATCCATACAGATCGCCGAGTAGCGTGTGTGTCCGAGGTCGTGGGTGACGATATATATACCTGTTTCCTTCCTTCGGATGTTCATTCGGTCGGCTCTCGCACCCCACTTATGCTCAAAGCTCACATTGCCTGCGCTCACACGCCCACCGAGGAGGATACCCGAGGTGTCCATAGCTCCCTTTACACGCAAGCCCCCTGCAACCTCCAGCATCACGTTACCAGCGTTGCGCACCGCACCACTCACTGCGTCTACGTAGGGCAGGCGTGAGCGGTCTGCGTTGATGTAGTACTCTGCGTTATGGAACACGAGGAAGCCCGACTGAGTGAGGTATGTGCCTCGGTCTCTACGGCTGTCCGAGGTCACACGGATGTCTGCACGCACGTTGAGCTTGCTCACTCGTGAAATCCCGTTGCCAGCGAAGAGGAGGTAGAACACCAGCGTACCGTCAGGATTGACACCGCAAGAGAAGGAGTACGTACCCCCGTCCTTTGATAGCTTCACCTCGGGGGCGTATGGCGGGTAGCTTGGGTAAGCCGATGCCGACACCTTGACCGAAGAGAAGGAGTACATGTGCGCTGCTACCCCCGTGAACGTGAGCTTCACGTCCACCTTGGAGCTGGCAGTGAGATACCTCCCGAGGTCTTTGGGCTGGATGACGACCTCAACCTCATTGCGCCCCTCTACTCGCCCGTTAGCACCGCCCTCCATGTTCGTAAGCTCTACAATGGGTAGGTTCACCACGACATTCTCTACCAGCTTCCCTCGGCTTATCGTCTTGATGTCTGGGTGCGCGTCGCCAATCTTCACTGCGTAGGGATTTTCAATGTCGGGGCTATCCTTGTAGCGGTAGTTCTCAAGGTAGAGATGTGACCCCGCTGCGCCTTGCCCCTGCGGGTGGCGGATGTGGAAGTACCCGAAGTCTGCGCTCCCATCGTGGTGGATAGCCGTCTGATAGGTCTCGTTACCTTCTTCTAAGCCCTTCACGCCCGCTGCGAGGGCAGGCGTACCGCTGATACCGCTGATGTAGGAGCGTATCTTACCTGATGTGTCCTTAGCTCCCATAAGCGTACCCAGCACTACGCCTCCACGTATCTCTGTCGTACCCTCGTGGATAGCCACGTGCAGGTAGTCCGAGGGGTAGGACTTCTTCGACCCGTCGGGGTGGACGAACTTAATCTTGTCACTCACGATTTCTCCCGTATTTAGGTTAATGGTTGTGCTTCCGTCAGCCGATGCGATGCGCTCCGTGCGTATCTGGCCGGGCAGTACCTCAGTGAAGCCGTAGAGGGGCGTGAACGCTCTGTTAGGGGCTTGGCTGAGCGTACCGAGGCAGAGGTAGTAGTACCCCGCCTCTGCTTCCATAGCCTTAGCCGTGTCCGTAGCGAAGAACACCCCGTTTGCCCCGTTGCGCTCTACCTTGGCGTAGAGGTGGATGGTCTTTTGGTCAGCTCTCACAGCGTAGTCGTAGGCGGGGAGCGTCCACGTCTTGTACTCGCTGGGCTTATGCTCTGCGCTGAGCGTATTGATGCCGAGCGTCATATGACGGAGGTAGCCACTATCTGCGTGCAGGATGCCTCTGCTCTCGTCCCACGTGACGTTGTGCGTTACTGCACCCGTAGCTGTGGGGGAAGCCACGAAGACGAACTGCAGGGACTTATCCCCCACCATTAACTGCATCGTGCGTGCGGTGACGGGGCTAATGCTGTCGCCAAAGCCCGCCCGCACCTCTTCGGCAATGCCGTCAGCGAGGCTCATAGCCTGCTGGTAGGAGCGTGCTACCTCCCTGCGCACCGCCTGCACCTCCTCCTTCTGCTGTACACCCTCTGCTTCAAGCGTGCCGAGAGAGACGGCAAGGCTGGGGGCTTGCACCTCGTTGGAGAGCGTTATCTGTGGCTTGTACTGCTGGGAGAGCTTCGTGCGGATAGCCGTGATGCGCACGTGGTCGTCAATACCAAGGCTCGTATCCACAAGGCGGACGTACGCACCGATAGCGAGCTTAGGAGCGAGTGCGCCCCAATTCTTCTGTGCGTAGAGCCCATCCAGCTCCGCCTTATACGTCACCTTGGGTTGCAGGGCTTCGTGGAAGTAGCGCACCGAAGCATTGAGAAGCTCCGTCTCCGCTTTCGTGATGTACTCGTCGGGCAGGCGCACGCCAAACACAGCGTACTTATCCCCTACGGCAGGGTAGAACACCTTCGGCTCGGGGAGCTTCATCCCGTCCTCCTCTACGCTCACCAGCTGGAAGCGCTTTGTAGCGTGGTCGTACTTCAACACGTCCTTATCTTGGGCGATGTCAAAGGTGCGCCCTGCAAGCCGTCCCGTTTGGAAGGTGATAGTCGCCTTCTCCCCTGCGATGCGGTACTGCGAGTAGTCTACGGTGTTGTCCTTGTCTACGATGTCGTAGTTGCCGTTAGGCGTGACTACCACAGAGCTAACCACGCCCACACGCTGGGGGTAGATGTTCGTCCCGTCAAAGCTATCCTCCTTGCGTCCGTCGGTGCTTAGCCCGCTCACGCTGAGGCTCTGCCCGTCGGCACTCACAACGTACGTACGCCCCTCATAGGCGAGGGTGCGCCCCTTGGGCAGGTGCAGGCTCTTAGCTCCGTACTTCGTGGGGTCAATGTTGCGCTCTGTCCCCTGGATGAAGAGCTTCCCTACGGGCGACTTCTCGCTGTCGTTGGAAGCGGTCAGCCCCGAGAGTAAGCCCTTGCCCTTGCCATAGGAGAGCGTGACGGCATTAGCCTTGTTGCCTACCACCTTGCCGAGGTTAAGCGTCTTGCCCGTGATGTGCCATTCAGTCTTGAAGGCTTCGGCTACTCGGGAGAGCGCACTGAGGCAGTCTTCGTGCTTGAAGGAGATAGCCTGCGCCTCCGCCTCTAAGCACGCACCGATAGAGAAGCCAGCAGGCAGGCTGCGCAGTATCTGCTCAAGGAAGAAGCGGGGCTTGCCCGTCAGCGTGAACGATAGACGCACGTCCTCAGGGTTGGCTACGATGAACTTGAACTTAGAGAGTGCGAGCTGTTGCCCCTCCCCGCTGAGCGAGAGCGTATAGCGGTACTCTCGCTCGGACACCTTCACCACCTCGGCAGGAGTGTAGAGGGAGAACTTCTCACCCCGCCACGTGCAATACGTGCCGAGAGGGAAGACAATAGCCTTGTCCGACGTCGTCTCTACCACGAGCGTAGACACTGCGCCTACCTTGGCTTCGTGGTAGCTCTCCGAGCTTATCGGGAAGGGCGTAGCCTTGCCGTTTACGTACAATGTGATCATAGTTTGGTTATGGTAAATGTTATGTCAATCGTCCAGCGGTAGCCGTCATCGTCCGCACTCACGTCTCGGCTTGTAGAGGTGCTGTACACCCCGCTCACGGGTAGCGTATCTCCGTCAAAGCGGGGTATCGCCCTCAGCCCACGTGCCGTAAGGCGAGATAGGAGCTTATTGCGTGCCGTCCATAGGTCGGGCAGGGTGGGTGCTTTGATGAGTACGGGCACTTCAAGGGAGTACTTCGCCTTGTATGGCCGTGAGCCTGCGAAGTAGTACCGCCCCGTCTCGTCCTCCACGCTCGCAATGCCCTTGTTCTCGGGGCTTACCCATATAGGCGCACTCGCCACATCGGCAAGGATCGTCAGACCGCTCTCCCATCTCACGTTGTCGGTAGGGGCGGGCTTCTCGCTTCGTGAGCAGACCAGCACGGCAGACCAGCCCCCCGCCCACTTCTGCACGCTCTCCACACTCACGGGGCGAAAGTCCCCGAACTGAATACCCCCAGCGAAGAGGCGTATCGTCCTATTGTCAAGGAGGTCGGGGAATATGTTCCTGCCACGTGAGTACATCGGGATAGCCACCTTCTGCTCCTCCACCTGCGTGGCGGTAATCTCGTCTATCTCTACGCCATCCTCCTCCGCCCAATCCACCGACGGGGGTTCCGTCATCGTGGGGAGGGCGAAGAGGTTCTTGATAGCGTCCTCACCGAGGATGGTATCTCTGCTACCTACCTCAAGTACTATTACTGCGTTCATCGCTTAATCTTGATGCCGTTACTATCCATCTGAGCGAGTATGAAGCGGGAGGCTTCCACCGCATCTGCCGTCACCTTCGTGTTGCGGCTGATAGCTTGCAGCTCAGCGTACATACGCCCTACGGCTGTACCGAATTGGTCAAGCCCCATATCCTGCGCTGAGGGAAGTCTGCGCACGCCCTGCGCCTCAAGGATCGTTACCATACGCTCCGTGGCGTTGGCTGTGCGCTCAGAGAGTAGTACGTTCGTGTGCCACAAGCCCGTCAGCACGTCAATGCTATCCTGCGAGGCTTGGGCAATGCCCTTAGCCGTAGCACTGCGGGTGTCGCTGTTCTTGCCTCCGAGGTCAAAGCCGTGAGCCTGCACCAGCTCCTCAGTCTTCTTGAGGTACTCGTTGAAGGCGGGTATCTGCGTCTTCACCCCGTCCACCAGCGAGGACATAGCACGAAGCATAGCCTCCATCTGATTATCCCCGCCCGTGAGGCGCATAGCGTCCGCCACGTCCTTCTGCGCCTTCTCCATAAGGGGGGCGAGGAACGAAGAGTAGGCTATCTGCTTGGCGAAGTTGTTGAGCATATCGCCAATGTTGGAGGTAAAGGCTCGTGTAGCGTCCTCTCCCGTGCGGAAGGCGGTCACCAGCGAGTCGGTGATAGCGTTACCCAGCGAGCCGAACAGCCCGTGCAGGTAGTCGTTCATCGTCTTGATAGCCTCCTCGTTCTGTTTGTAGAGGGCGAGCATATTCTCCAGCGCCTCCTTACCCCCTTCTCTGAACTCGTGCGTCTTGAGGATAGACTCTGCGAGGGCAACGTTGAGCTTACCGCTCTTGTCTATGAGGTTGGGGTAGAGCTTGCCGAGGGTGGTGTAGTCGTCTACACTCCTTCTCGCCCACAATATCCCCTCCTTGTGGCTCCCCGTCTTGACTGAGATGTTCTGCAACTTGGCGAACTCACCCTTGAGCGTGGGGAGGAGCTTATTCTTGATCTGCTTGCGGATCTGCTCCATAGCCCTACGCATCTGCTTGGGGAAGTCTTCGGGCTTACCGCCAATACCAAGGAAGTCCAGCACGCCATCGCCTTCCAACTCCTTGTCGGAGAAGGCTACGGACTTACGGAACTGCTCCATCGCCTGGCGTGCCACCACGATAGAGTTAGTAGCACGCTTGTACACGTCATCCCCGAAGATGGTAGAGCCCTTTTCGTAGATGAGGTTAGCCTTGAGGAGAGCGGCGTTGTACTCTTCTTGCGTGCGTGTGAGCGCCTCAAGAGCCTTCTTGCGCTTTTCCAGCACCTCACGCTCTACCTTCTGCGCACGGCTCGCGAGGTTGCCTACAACGCCCACGATAGATGTGATACCACCCAGCACGTCCCCGCTGATGATAGAGCCGATGCCCGAGGCTACGCCACCAAGGTCGGAGAGGGCTTGCGTGAGACCCTCCACTGCGTCCTCCATAGCGCTGTTGCCGAAGATAGCCCCGAAGGACTTCCCCAGATCCTGCACAAGGGGCGTAGCGTCCTTAACGCTCTTGCCAATCTTCGTCACCGAGAGACCGACACGGCTAAAGGCAATATCCGCCTTCTTCTGTGCGCTGGCTCTCTCCTCTTCGGTGGTCGCTGAGGTGGCTTCCCTGCGGGCTTTCTTGTAGTCGCTGAGTGCGCTCTTACCACGGCTCAGTGCGTCCTCCATAGAGGAGATAAACGACTGCCAGGGAGAGGAGTTGCCCAGCTCGTCACGTAAGCCCCTCAGAGCGTCCGTGATAGCCTTGAGCTTCTCGGGGGAGTTCTGTATAGAGGCGAGTTCGTCTGCGCTCATACCGAAGCGCCCTTCCAGCTTGTCCGCTGGCGTGCTGGCGAGGTAGTCCAGCATCTCACGGGCGGTGGTGATGGTACTGCGCATCTGCGCCACCGTGCGCTCTCCCTGCTGAGTGAAGAGCTCTACAAAGAGCTGGTTCGTGCGCTGGGTCTGTTCGTAGCGCTCGTTATCTATCGCCTTGAGTTCATCAGACTCTTTCTTCGCCAGCTCTACGAGGGCGGAGGACTTCTGCTCTGCGAGGAGGAGCGAGGTATCGTCAATGATCTTGCGCTCTGCCTCGTAGCGCTTCTTGATTTCCGTCTTGCGCTCTTCGTAGGAGAGGTACTTGTCTCGTAGCTCCTTGATGATCTTCTCTTGCCCCTCTGCGAGTGCTTGGTCTGCCAGCTCACGCCCTGCGAGTATCTGATTGAGGTCGGTGTCGCTGAGGTCAGCTTCGCTGAGCTTGCGTTGCTTGTAGACCTCCTTCTTACTGTCGTGGGTAGCCTCCCATTCCAGCTTCTCGGCTTCACGTACCTTGGCAAGGCGCTCCTGCACTTGGTCGTCAAAGGCGGACATCTTGCGCTTATGCTGGAGCTGGAGTTCTGCCATCTCCTTGGCGAAGCCATTCTGCATAAGTGCTATGCGCTCAGCCTCAAGGTTGAGTTCAGCGTCTCTACGAGAGCGTGCCAGCTCACGTGTGCGCTGTTCCTCTTGCTGTCTGCGCTCTTCGGCTTGTCGTGCCTTGGTGAGGGCTTCGCTCTCTGCCGTGGAGCGCTTACGGCTTCCGCCCTTCTTGCTCGTCTCGCCTGCGCCCTTCTCGTACTCCTCTCGGGCTTTCTTCTTGAGGTCGTACTCCTCTTTGAGGCGCTTTCGTTCCTCGTCGGGGTTCCAGTTGTAGTTGCCGTTCTTGACGGCTTCTTCCTTCTTGCGCTTGAGCTGTTGAGCCGTGAGGGCGTTGAATGCCTTTAGCTCCTTGTTTGCCTTCTCTTCCTCCTTCTTGAGGTCGGTGACAGCGTCCTTGTAGGATTTGATGGGCTTCTTGCGGGACTCCTGCTCGTTCTTGATTTGCTTGGCGAGGTTTTCCCAGCCCTTCTCATCGTATGCGTCCTTGATGATAGAGCCAGTTAGGTACATCTCCCTTCCCTGCTTGACGGCTTTCTTAGCCTTCTGCACGTTGATAAGCATAGCGGAGAGCTGGCTGTCGGTGAGTTCGGATAGACCCTTGGCGTTGAAGAGTTGGCTGTCGCTCAGCTTGCCGAACTCCTTTTTCTTGAGGGCGAGTTGCTTCTGTAGGTACTCAAGCCTTTCCATTGCATCAGACACAGCGTAGGAATGCTCAGGCCCAGCGTAGGTTCTACTGCTCTCAGACAACGCCTTCAGCGCCTTCTTCGCCTTCTCTACCTCTTCCTGCGCCTTGCCCAGCTCGTCCTTCGCTCTGTCCACCTTCGCCTTACCGTCATACTCGGCAATCTCACGCTTGAGCTTAGCGATGTCTTGGAGCTTGAGCGTCTCGGTATCGTACTTGGCGAAGATCTGAGGGTAGTACTTCTGCAACTGCTCCAGCGCACTCTGTCGGTCTGCCGTGGCGGAAGCTTCGTCACGCACCACGTTAAGGAGAGCCTCTACCGCTTCCTTGTGCTTCTGCTCCTGCTCCTCGGCTCGCTTCTTCTCTTCGTTGAAGTCCTTCTGCGCCCGTTCGGCTGCGCTCGTGGAGTCGCTGAACGCCCACATAGCCGCTATCACTGCCGTGAGAGCCACCGCAATAGCCCCATAGGGGTTGGCAAGCATAGCGGCGGTTAGGCGGTTGGTGGAGAGCGTCGCAGCGTTTGTGGCGATCGTCTGAATGCCCTTGGCGATAGCGTCCACCCTCGTGGCAACTGCCCACCCCTTGGTAAGGGCGATATTCGTAATCACGGCCGTGCGGTACACCCCGTAGGTCACGATAAGACCTGCAATGACCTTGCCCACCTTCTCGTAGTTCTCCACAAGATAGGCTACAGCCTTCACGCCCGATGATAGGACGCCCTCGGAAGCCTTCCCCAGCTCGTTGAACATCATGTCAATGTTGTCCTGCAAGTTGGAGATCTGCCCCGTGAGGCTCTCGCTCTGAGCCTGCATGAGGTTGTAGAACTTCCCGCCCTTGTTGGTCATGTTTGCGAACGCCTGCTCAATCTCGGGGAAGCCCACCTTACCAGCCGATACAAGGCTATTGATCTCGCTCACGCTCTTGCCCAGCACCTTCGCCAGCTCCTCATAGATGGGTATACCTCGGTTGGCGAACTGACGGATGTCTATGTTCGTGACACGCCCCGAAGCACGGAGCGAGCCATAGAGGTAGACAATATCCCCGAGGGGCTGAGATAGACCCGCTGCCACGTTCCCGAGGCGCACAATCGTCTCGTTCACCTGATCGGCTGCGAAGCCATAGGCAAGCATATTCTTTGCGCTGGAGGCAATGCCCTGCAAGTCAAAGGGTGTGGACGCTGCGGTCTGTGCCAGCTGGGCGATAAGCTCATTAGCCTGCTCCCCACTGCCAAGCATCGTCTTAAAGGAGATCTCCAACTGCTGGAACTCCCCTCTCACGCTGTACAGCTTGCTCACAAAGTCCTGCACACCGCTCACAGCGAAGATGCCCGCAGCAAGTCCCGCAGCACGCTGGAACGAGCTACTGAGCAGGTCCACCTCGCCCCTCGCCTCACTGATTGGGGCGCTGTAGCTGGGTAGCTTCGTTGATGTCCCTTGGATCTTCTGCTGGAGGCGGTCAAAGCTCTCTTCTAAGCTCTTCGTGCCTTTGATGAACTCCGTAGGGTCAAGGGTGACAGAGAACGTCTTGTGTGCCATTTATTGCGCTATTTTCTTGAGTGCCGAGGTGAAGTCCCCGAAGGACATTCCACGGCTCGTCGTCTTTTTCTTCCCCTCATCCTTGGGCTTGTAGCTGGGGATAGCCTTAGAGTAGAGGAGGAAGTTCGTATAGCTGAGCTCGTAGAGGACGTAGTCAAAGCTCAGATGATAGTACTTGGAGAAACTGCCTATCCTTGCCCAGGGGCTGTCGTTTCGTTCACCACCTCCTTCGTTGGCTTCGTTATCATTGTCTTCTTGAGGGAAGTGGTAAGCATAAAAAGCTCCCCGACGTTCATTGTCTCAAGCACAGTGAATAGAGCAGTGGCGAGGTCGGGGACGTTGGAGGTATAGAGGAGCGTTTCGGCTGTCTTGCGTCGCTCCGCTTCGTTGTCTCGCTTCACGCCCGCAATGAATGTAGCGAGGATATGTGCGTAGGTCTCTGCGTCACTGCCAAGGGCGATAAGGTCGTAGAGCGTCATATCTCGCTCCTCTACGTCCGTGACCTGCGCAATAAGAGCCGACACCTCTACCCACGTAGCCAGCGTAGGTGGGTAGACCTTATACTCGGTAGAGCCGATGGACACGGACACGCCCCCCGAGAGGAGCGTATCCGATACCATCTGTTCTGCCTTCTTCTTGAAGAAAGGGAGCTTCATCACTACGCCTTCTTTTCAAGATAGAAGAGGGGGCTGTTCGCCTTCGCCTTGAGGATCGTGGCCGTGACGTCAATCCCGTAGCCTGCATCCTCACTGAGGGCGATAACGCCCGTCAGCTTGACACGGGGAGCCTTGAAGACCTCAGCGCCCTGCGTCTCAGGGATGATAGCCAGCGCGAACTCCTTCGTAGAGACGAGGCTATTCACCTCGAGCGTGTTGGTGCTTTCGGTGACGTTGAACACCTTCTCCATCACGCTCTTGTTGAGGTTCTTCACGTGGAACTTGACACGGAGCGAGGAAGCGGTGGTAAGGCTATCTACGACCTCACCGCCTACTGCCTTCCACTCCTTCTTGTCGCCTTCCTCCTGCTCGATGCTCAGCGAACCCTCCTTGACGAAGCCAATGAGGGCCATCCCTGCGGTGGGCATCTTGCTCCCGTCCGTGGTGTTCACGGCTCCCACCTGGACTTCTACCTTGCCCCAAGCGGTGTTGTTAGTTTCCTGATATGGCATATCTGTTACTCTGTTAGTTTGTTATACTTGTATTTGACTCGTACGTTCACCACGCTAAAGCCCTCTTCGGAGAAGGTGGTGGGAGTCCCGTCAAGAACAAGGAGAAAGTCCCCCGTGCGGTGTGCATCTACGAGCTGTGAGATAGCTTCCTCCAGCTCTTCGCACCTTTTAACGTCCTTGACTAATAAGGGCTCCCCGAAATTGCGCATAGGAACATAGGCGTTCACATTGACGACACCGCTCTGCGAGAAGCCGTCTAAGCTGTCCCTCCCCGTGAGGAAAGACACTACGACATCCTCCACATCGCTATCAAAGGGTCGTGTGCCATTTCTGTACACACCACCACTAACCACTACTTGCCCTTTGAGAAGCCCGTGGACATACTCCTCTATCGCTAATCCCGTCTTACGCATTATTCAGCCACCATTGCACCATCTCCTCCGCTAAGAGTTCGCCCGAGGTCGTCACGTCAAAGCCTCTCGCTTCAACCTGCGTTGCATAGGGAGCGCCAGCAACGAGGATAAGGCGTATACCTTTGCTCCCCCTTGCCAGCTCCTGCACCGCCTCACGACCTGCGGACTGCCCTGCGCTTGCTTTCCTTCCGTTTCCCGTAAACCCGCCCGAATGCACCACCTTGCCATCGTAGCACACTGCCCATCCTATGGAGGCTGAGAGAGCGCCCGACTTATCCGCATACTGCTTGCGTCGGATAGCTTCCTCATAGCACCCCTTAGCGATGAAGCGTACATCATCGATGATCTCGGTGATAACCTCATTGCGCACCTCTGCGAGGAACTCCCGAAACTCCATCAGCCTAAGATGATCTGAGTGAAGTTGAGGATACGGGCGTACTCCCAGCTCTGTATCGTGAACTCACCTATGAGGCTTCCATCCTCTCGGTATAGCTTTGCACGCTTTGCCGTCACTGACACAGGCTCAAGATGCACCTCGTAGGCGTAGCGGGAGTACCCGCCATCCTTGTACGTCCCTCGCTTGTCATTGACCGAGGAGCGGAACATACAAGGGATAAGCTCGCACTCAACAGCGTCCGAAAACACGGGTCTCCCCTTGTCGTCGAAGCTACCTTGCTCGGTCTCTATCGCTTGTATATATCCGTTCTCGTAAATCATAGGAAGCGCACTCTTGGAGGTTCGGAGAGCATATCGGGAAGCCCGAGGCGTCGGCACTCAAGGCGGTAGTACTTAGCTATGTCGTCCTTTGACGCACGAGAGATAGACACCCCCAGCTCACTCACGGAGCTTGGCATCAGAAGGAACTCGGGCAGGCTCTCTACGAAGGCTCTGTGTACACGCTCCACGCCTCCCGCCTCAGAGAAGCAGGTATCGTCGCTCGGGGATAGCCCCTTGCCGACAAGTAGAGAGGACACATAGCCATCGGAGAGGCTTACCCCCATAGCTCGGTACTTTTCTTGGATATACTCCTGCGGGGTCATATCGTCTACTTGATAGCCTTGAGGTCTACGGAGAGAATATGCTTAGGCAGACGCACCTCGGGGATCCACGCACAAGCGTACTCGATGAAGCGACCTTCGTCCGTGCGCTGCGTGGAGATCATGTGGTCACCCACGAGCGTGTTGTACACCTTGTTGGGTACGGGGTCATTCAGCTCGTATGGGCGGAAGTGACGCACCTTACCAATCTCACCCTCGGGCAGGAAGACAATCTTGTCGTCGGGGCAGAGGGGAGACGTAGCACCGCTAAGGTCGGTCACAATGTTGTTCACGACACGGATAACGGGCAGACCCAGCGAGGTCATAATGGCGTTCACCGCCTCGAGGGGGATGATGCCAGCCACGGAGACCTCTGCACCACCCAGCGACATCTTGTACTTGCCCATCAGCTCCTTGCTCTTGGCGAAGTACTTGAAGAAGGTCGCCTGCGACATCTCCATAGTACCGAAGTTGAGGTGGCTGTACTTGTTGCGAAGGTTCACGAGGAACTCCACGAGGTTGTCCTTGTCGCTCGCCTTGGCTTCTGCCGTGAGGATAGGGAGGTTCATGTCGAGGATGGACACGCCCTTGGGGTTGTCTCCGATAGTCACCTCTGCCTTCCCGTTGAACAGAAGGTCAAACAGCACCTTCTCCATGCGCTTGTAGGGCGCAACAGAGAGTTCACGGAAGTCGTCCGTAAGCGTGTTCACCACAGCGTCCCGCCCCAGCTGACCAGCGTTCACTCGGTCAAGGATGAACTTGAGCTTCTCCAAGCGGTCGTTATCCATCTGGAAGCGGTCGCCCATGTCTGCCACCTCGAGAGTAGCGTCACCCATAGGCGCACGCCCACGGAGAACCTTGCCTGCGTTGCGGTCAATGACCGAACCCATGCGCACTGCCGAGGTCGTCCCGTAGACGGACTTAAACAGACGGGTGGGGGTAGCCTCGAAGCCCATGTAGTTACCGAGGATGATTTTGCTACGCTCCGTAGCCAGCGCTCGGTCAGCTACTGCCTTGATAAAGCCAGCGTGACCGAGAATGCTATCAATAGTCAATTCCATATCTGTCGGTTTTGGTTAGTTGGTTGGCTTAGACGAAGAGGAAGCGGGCGGTGAGCGCCTTCTTGTCCTCCTCCGTGACTGGGATATAGAGCTTGTCCGTATCTACCTCAAAGGCACGCCCGAGGGCGGTGAGGGTAGCCCCTTCTTCCACCTTGACGGGTGCGTAGGTGAGGTAGTCGGCACTGCCCTTGGCGGTGTTCCCCGTAGCTGCGGTAGCCTCGAAGAGGACTGCGCCCTTGGTGAATGCCGACGCATCAGCCTTAGCCGTGATAGTGTCAAACTCCTTGTCGGAGGTGTCTACGCTGTCGATGGTGAGCGTTGCCGTTCCGTTGGAGAGGAACATACCGCTCGCAAGGTTAGCGTACTTGGAGACCTTGACCTTCTTCCCCGAACCAGCCTCTACGACACGTACACGCTTGAGCAGGGTAGCCTTGCGTGTGACCTTGTCGACGGAGATAGGCGCAAGGGGAGGGACTACGGAGCCAGCCGTGAGACCCGTGACGTCGAGGTTGAAACCTCCCGAGAGGCGGTAGCCCGTCTCTACGCGATACAGCTCGTGGACGGGCATGTACGCGTTTTCGTCATACTTGATTTTTGCCATGTTCTTTTACTTCTTCTCGTTAAGGATTGCCTCCGTACCTTCGTTCACCTGCTTCACGATAGAAGCCATCACGTCATCGTTAGACGGCTCGCCTGCCTCGGGCTTACCGCCTCCCTTGAAGCGTCCATTGGCGCTCTCGTCTTGGAACTTCGTGTAGCCTTGCTCGATGTTAGCTACCAGCTCGCCTACGTTCGTATCTTCTCCGAAGGTGCGCCCGCTTAGAGCCATAGTGTAGAAGGACTCGGGAATATTCTTTTCTCCGAGGAGGGTGGTGATCTGCGCCAGCTTACCCTCGTGGGAGCGTTGACCGAGGATGAGTTCGATCTGCTTCTGCTGGGCTTCCAGCTGTTGCATCATCTGCTTCTCTCGCTCGGTAGGCTCGTTCCCCTGATTGTCGCTTGGCTTAGGGTCGGTGGGCTTGGGCTGGGTCTCCTTCTTGAGTGCGTCAAGCTCCTTGCGGAGGGCGGAAGCGCTCGTGCGCTCCTTATCCACGTCGGACTGATACGCCTTTAAGAAAGACTCTGCACCTGCCACTGACTCTGCGATACGTTCTTCCTCGGTGATGGTTTTTGACAAGAAGTCGGCTACCCCATCAAATGCCTTGTCACTCACCCCGAGATTGGAGTATCTCTGTTTGAGCTGTTGTAAGATTTTAGTTTTCATATCGTTAAGCTATCAGATATATGCAAATATATATAGCTTGATATTGGGTTTAGGTAGAAATAGAGATATGTTACTAATTTCCTCTATCTCTGTGTTTTCGGGCATAAAAAAGCCCCGCAGAGAGGGCACTCCACGGGGCTATCGTTGTTAGGGGTTGGTTGCTATTCCTTTTCCTCGGTCTTGGTGGGGGTGGCTTTACCCTCGCTGGGCTTGTCCTCCTCACTCTCCTTGCTCGTCTCTTCGGTGCTTGCCTCAATGGTGAAGGGTACGAGGACGGGGTCAAGACGGAGCGACCTACCAGCCCTCACCGCTGGCACTTGCAGGGAGATGGCGTGCTTGAGGAAGCTATACCTGCGTGCGAGGTACTCACCGATAACTTCCTCGTGCTTGCGGACGGCTATATGCGCACCCATGAACACATACTTGAAGGCGACACCCGAGAGTGCAGCCCCCAGCCCTTGGAGGTCTTTTGGGTTGATGCGTGGCGTCATCGTCATCGTGTAGCAGGCATCCTCAAGACGCGCAAGCTCGCTCTCCGCCGCTGTGGTGGACTGATCCCACGTGAGGTAACGCACGTCCGCTTCATTCCCCGTCATCTGAATGGTCTGCGTTTTGCCCGAGCGTTGCACGCCCGATACGCTACCACGCAACAGCACCTTGGGGAAGAAGTTGTCGTTGATGCAGTCTGCGTAGTTGCTCTCCAGCTCCTCGATGCGCTTACGCTTGCTCTGTATGCGATCGCAGAGGGCGTGCTTCATCTCCATGTAGATAACGGGCATCTTGTCGAAGCCGTGGAGTTCCTGCGAGATGAGCGTCCAGCCCTTACCCTTCACATTCTCGTAGGTGTAGACGTGGGTAGCGTCAATCTCCATCAGCTTCTCCACCTCCTTGTCGTCTACCTTGACTGAGTAGAAGCGATAGAAGGAGACGAGGTCGCCATAGGCGTCCTTGATAGGCACGATCCTATCCCCATTGAAGGGTGACCACAGCTCACAGCGGAGGCGTGTGTCTGCCCCACGTGCGTAGTCCTTATCCTCGTAGAACTCGGGGTCTTTGACCGCCCACCAATACTCGGCTACAATCGTCTCGGAGAGGACGGCACGCACGGCACGTTGGTTGATGAAGCGTATCTTGTTCTTCGTCTCCGTCTCACGGATGAGGTCAAGCATATACTCCTGCTCCTTCGTCTTGGCTACGGCTTGCAGGTTGGGGGGTAGCCCCACGGCAAAGGCGGTGTGTATCTCTACGATGAGTTGCTCCAGAGGGGTGGAGATGCGGTTGACCTTCTTCGTCTCGTACACCGCCCCGGTGCGCCTACCGTTGACGTCTACCTCCTCGTCCTTGACCATCACCCTATCGTCGGGGCGGTGCGCCTCACTCGTTACCTCGTGGCGGGAGTATTCCCACTGCTCTCGGAGTCTGGCTATGCGCTCCTCCTTGTACTTGGCTCGCACCTTAGGGATAGCGGAGAGCTTCGCCTCCAGCGTCTTGTCTGTCTGTTCCATATAGTCTAAAATATGCCCTCGTAGCTTCGTCTCTGCGTGCCTGACCAGCCGAGGATGTTGCGTAGTATGTAGTAGCGGGTGGCGTCTATGAGGTGGTTGTTAGCGTCTATCGGCTCGTTCGTGTACTGCCCGTCCTTGTCTTTAGCCCAGCAGTAGTTGTCAAGCTCGTATTGCAGGTTCTTGCTCCGTGCGGTGATGCAGATATCCATCTCCAGCATCTTGTTGATACCAGCAATGACACTGCCCGCACCCTTGACCACAGGAGAGACACGCAAGCCACCTGCCCTCAGCTCGTCAATGAGACGTGGGTCGGCAGAGTCTGCCGTGATGTCAAAGCTGGAGTACTGGCGTAGGGCTTTGATGATGTCACCGCTCCCCATGTGGGTGTTGTAGCATATCTCGTCAAGGTAGAGCGTATTGCCATACACGCCACAGAAGATACCTGCGGTGGGGTCGTTGGTATAGCCGAAGTCCAGCCCCAGCCCGCAGCGCTGTACGAAGTGGGGCATAGAGTCCACCACGGAGTACTTCTTGAAGATAGCCCCCTCGTTCATCTCTGACCACTTCCCGATAACGATACGTTGGTACTTCTCGGGGTTGTTCGCCTTGATGTCCTCAATCTCGCTCACGAACTCCCGAGAGAGGTATTCTAAGTTGTCAAGGTAGGTCGTGTGGATGTGTAGCACGTTGGGGTGCGTGCTTATCTGCACGGGCACTCCATCTATCACCTCTATTCGGTGCGTGTCCTTGATGTACTTCTGATAGACGAAGTGGGAGGTGCTGGCTGGGTTCATCACCACGATAACCATATTCTGCACCCCCTTAGTACGAATGGAGAGCACCATCTTATCGTAGTCCTCTTCACTGCGCCATTCCTCCGCCTCGTCACACACGAACACCGACACGCCCTGGATGCTCTTGAGCTTTGCCGTCTGATTGCCCGAGGAGGCGAGGATACCCATAAACATAAGCTCACTGCCCGTGTACTTATTGATGATGCGGTCTTTCGTCACCTTGAAGTACTCCTGCGTGCCGTCTCGCTCTATCTTATCCTCTACCTCGGGGATGATAGACTTACTCGCTGATACCAGCGTGTAGCGGGTGAAGAGGATCTTGCGCCCCTTCTCAAACGTGAGACGCTCAAGGAAGCGAGCCACCTCGAAGCTCTTCCCCGAGCCTCGCCCGCCCGTGATAAGCACAATGAACTTATCCTTATTCTTGTAGAGCGGGTGGTAGACGGAGTGTACGGGGGTATTGGTCTCCCTCTCTACGGCCATAGCTACTCGGTATTATCTGCTATCCACTTAGAGATAGGCACGCCCACATTCATCTCTCCCGTGACGTTCACCGACACCTCCTGCCCGAAGCCCGCTTGCTTACCGATCTTCTCAATCATAAAGCGGAGCATATTGGGGTCGGGAGGTGTGGTGTAGATCGTTTTCCCATTCTCGTCCGTACCCGTCTGTCCAATAGCGAGGATGTGGGCGGTATCGAGATACACGTCCAGGCGCTTTTCCCACTGCTCTTGGAAGATTTCGCCTATCTTGGGGTTCTCCCTCTCCCATTTAAGCAGGCAATAGCGGGAGACGCCCAACACCTCAGCCACCTTGCTCTTGTTGCCTAACGTGGTCTTTGCGAGCTGGCGGATAGTGTCAAGGGAGGGTACTTCGAGCTTCTTTCGCCCTGCACCCTTCGGACGTGTGCGAGTGCCACCTTTTGACTCCTTCTTCTCTTCCTTCTCTTCCTTCTTAGCCATATCCCTATCCTGCTATTAGTTCGTGTACTGCCTCGCCCTTGAGATACTTGTCCGAGGGGTTGATACCTTGTTCAGGGAGGGCGTGCTGGAGCATTTCCATAAAGTAGAGCTTATTGGCGTAGCTCTGAAAGGAGAGTGTTACATAGGCTTCGCCCTCGTAGTACTCGCCTTCCATCTTACCTGCCGTCTGCGCTCTTACCTCTTTGACGTGTTCCTTGCGTGCTTGTCTCTCTTCGTCTGAGAGTGGCGTTGATACGCTCGTGAAACCTTGCGTTGAGGCTTGGTGGTAGTCCGTGATGTCAAATGCTGATGTCTCAGCCATTAGAATGCTGATGTCCGAGCTATCGAGACCTGCGAGGTCTATGTCTATCTCGGGGAGCATCTTTGCGAGTAGGTCACTATCGAACTCACCCTGGGCGGTGGTAGAGTTCATGAAGATGTTCTGCTCCTTCTCTTCCTTGTCCGTGAGGTGTAGCACCTCTACTCTTATGGGGTAGTCGTTTTCGCCCGTCTCGGGGTCGTAGCGTTGTATCTCGTCAAGGATAGAGAGGCGCTGATGCCCTGATACGAGGTTGCCCGTCCCTTCGTTCCACACGATGCCCCCTGCTAATCCTACTCGCTTTAGGTTTGCCTTGAGGCGCTTGCGTGCGTCTTCGGTGAGCTTACGGGGGTTGTAGCTTGCGAAGTGTATCTCTGAGCGCATCACCTCACGGGCTGGGGCTTGCTTAATCGCCTTGGTCATACTTGGGGTCGTAGTTAAGGTAGTCAAATAGTATCTTCTCTACTTCGGGGAAGCGTGCTATCACCCTCTCGAGGTCTTGCGGGTACTTGTCTCGGCAGAACAGCAGGAACGGGATGTTCGAAACGTCCGTGCCTTGGCTCTGCCCGTTGCCGTACTTGAGCGAGGGGATGAGCCTCTTGTGCTTGATGTATGCCTCTACGTCCTTGTTCTTGTAGAGTGAGAGGGGGTAGGCTTTGTGGGTCGCCTCGTTTATCATCTGCCCCTCGTAGGTGCGTAGCATGATGCGTCTGTTGAGGCTGTCCGTCTGCTTGAAGCCATAGATAGCCCAATCTATGCCCGTTGCCTCTCGCACCTCTTCGGTGATGTCGCTTAGCGTCTTGATGCGTTGCTTGGGGTCTTGCTCGCAACCAAACGCCCCGTCCTTGATGTATTGCGTGAGGGCGTAGTGCGGGACAGAGATAAAGCGAGCCTTGGGGTACTTCTGCTTCGCCCAGATGACGTACTTGTCTATATGCTCTAAGCCCTCAACCATGTACATGTAGACGCACACGATCTCTTTGAAGTAGGGGTAGCATAAATCGAGCAAGGCGATACTATCCTTACCCGTTGCAGAGTGGAATAGTATCACCTTGTCCGACTTGGACGCTATCTGTCGTATGCACTCAATAGCGAGGCGCATGGTTAGTATGCTGACGCTCTGAGGGCTCTAACGGCACGTGCGTTGGCTCGTCTGTGCGTGCGTCGTGCTTCGCCAGCTGACCACCCACCTGGGCGGTTCTTCACAGCTCGGTTCTCAGCAGCCACACCCGAGCGCACGTTGTTGTAACGTCTGATGTTATCGCCTTTTGCCATAATGTAAGTAGTTAAGTTGGTTATGATGATACGCACAGCCCTTGTGGCTATACGCTGCGGTTAGTGCCTTAGAAGTTTTCGACGACGCACACCTTGCCAAGCTCTATGCCCAGCCACTCATCGTCCTCTGTGAATCCCTCTCTTTCTGCCTCTGCATAGACTCTCTTACCTCTCTCGGTGAGAGGGCTCTTCTGATCGGCTTCTTTTGTGCCTGCGCCTGCAAACTCTACCAGCGCACGGGGCGAGGTGGCTGAGTAGCCCCCTTGAAAGAGGACGTGTGTAAAGGGCTTCACGTCTACCACAGCGTCCCCCTTGATGTTGAAGAACTTCTTGAGGTAGTGGTCTGAGAGGCTTCTGAACTCTACCGTCTTGTCGCCCGAGATGATGCGCTCGAGAGGCTCACGTGCGATGGTGAGGTAGACGACGCCCTTAGCGTCGATGCCGTTTTCAGCCATATAGGCTTGCATGCGTTCTGAGTAGTTCATAATCTTGATTTGTATGTTGTAAAGTTAGTTAATGCGAAATTGGTTTTATGCCTAAAAGCCAATATGTTACTATTTTCTTTGAAACGGAAAAGGGAGCGGTGTTACCCGCCCCCTCGTGATGTTAGTTTTCGCCCACTGGTGGCGTGATGCAAACCATCTGTCGCAGCGCTTCGTTGCTTACCACGTTGCCCTCGGCTCGCCCGTAGGCGTCTACATGCACGCTGATGTCGCCGTCGCTGATGTAGTAGTATGCCGAGTAGACGACCAGCGTGCCATCTGCATAGCTCTCATCGATAGTTGCACTCATCACCCCGAGGTCAATAGCTGGTCCGTAGCTCTTAGCCATAAGCTCTGCGAGCATAGCCTGGACAAGGTCTATCAGATAGTCGTGTGCCTCGTGTATGTCTGCCACGCCCTCTACGTAGTGACCGCTGATATCGGTGAGGTAGTCGTCGTAAGCCTTGGGGTTGTTGATTTCGAGGCGCGCGCTTGCGATGTCGTAGTCTGCACCTTCGCCACAGAACCATTTTACGTCGTACTTAACGTCGTGGTCTGCTGGCGTTACACCGCCCTTTACGTTGTAGTAGTAGGTCTTCATAGCTGTATGTTGTTGCTGTTGTCTATACTGGTGCTTTTGAAAGCCCGGGGCTGACCACCGCCACCCCCGGGCGATTTCTTACTCTTCTGCTAACTCGCCAATAAGGCTCTCGATTAGATCATTGAGAGGGGTTGCGTCTTCTGTGGCAACGACCTCGCCATCTATACGCACGTTGTAGGTCTTGTCGCCCTCTTCTTTCAGCCAGGCTTCGTAGCACACGTCTTGGCTGTCGAACGCTTCGATGCGCCACTCACCACGACCTGGCAGTTCTCTCACGAAAGCCTCAAGGGCTTCTTTGATGATAGAGATACCTTCTTCTTGCGATACTTCGCCCAGGTTGAGGCATCTCATATCTGGGCATTGACCACCCATTGCGAACTCGAGCCCTCTTACTTCGATCACGTCAAAACCGCGACCATTGATTTTCTTGAACATTGTCTTTTGTCTTTTACGTTACGTGTGGATTGCATCTCTTGCTCTCTCACACTACAAAGGTAAGACAACTTTTTTACACGACAAAATTTTAAGTGAAAATAATCCCAGTGCTTATATACCTATGTATATATGCGTGTTTTCTTGTTGTTCATGGAGTGCGTTTTGTGGTTTGTTTTCTCTTGTTGTGCTATTTAAGTGAAAGCGCACTAAGGCGGTGCGTCCCCCTCACTCAGTGCATCAAGAATACCCACCACAGCCCTCTTATCTTCGGGGCAGGTGTTGTAGCGCACGATGAGGGCAGGTATAGAGCGTGAGAGTAGACTGCGGTTCATCCGAAGCTCTCGGGATAGAGCCGTTGCGAAGTGGCGGGGCAGTCGCTCTCGCCTCTCTATGCACTCGGGGTGCGTGTGCAGGATGACCCCCGTGATGACGAGGTCACGGGCGAGGTACTTGTTCATATAGTCGGGGAGGGTGGAGTACGCCCTCTTGACCGCTTCCGACAATGTGAGCTTCTCTGTGGTATTCATTCGCTTGTCTGCTGAGTTGTTCTGATGGTCTGCTTGATGAGGTCGAGTGTAGCCCCAGTGGTGAGGGTCTCGGGCGTGACACGGAGAATACGCCAGCCGAGGGCGGTGGCGGTGTTGTACTTCTCCATGTCCCCTAAGAAGCCCTTGGGGCGGGTATGTCGCCCTTGCGTCCACACGCCACCCTCTACCTCGATGGCTATCTTATGAGAGGGGATGGCGTAGTCGAAGCGCCACCTCCTCACGGGGTGAAACCGAAGCTCTCGGACGCACTCTTCTTTGAGGTAGCTTCGGCAAAGGAAGACGAACATGTCGTACGGGTCGGGCTTCGGTTGCCCCCGCTTCTTGGAGGTGGTAGCTTTTCGCATAGGCTGTGTAGTTAGCTGTTAGTTACTCTTTGGGCATAGCGTGTTTCTGCTCCATACCTGTACTATCTGATTATGTCTGCTATGTATGGAAGGCGGGTGACGGAGATGGGCACCTGCCAATCATCTCCAACTTTATTGCAAGCCTCAATAGCGTTGTGAGCCCGAACGATCGTCCTGGAAACCTCTCCATAGCCTCCGTCTTTCGATACAATACGCTTGCCTTTGATCGCATCAGCAAGCCCCACTATGAAGTGTTTGTCACCTGCGTCAGCAGTTGTGACGCTCTCGTCTAAATATGCGTAGATGTCCCTTATGTGCTCCGCCACTACTTCTCCTTTTGATAGTAGGCTGAGGTAGCTCGTCACACGCTCTTTCGCTTCCTGCGTCCCTCCATTGCCACATACAAGGTAGATCTCGGTGACCATCTTGTCGTTGCGGTCGGTGTACGAAGCTCGTGCGAGCGATATCTGTTCCATCTGTTAAGTATTTGCGTTTTCGTTAACCTATTGGTGTGGATATGTTAAGCAAATGGGCTTTTCGTTAACCTATTGCTTTTCATCATCCCACTTGAGTAAGCTCCAGACGTTCCCTGCGTATAAGTCCCAGAAGAACGCTTTAGCCTCTTCGAGCGTCTTGGCTTTGAGCTTCACCACCTCAAAGTCTCGCCACTGACCAACGATGTAGCCCAAATAGCCAGCCCCCTCAATGTGGTGTACGTAGAAGCTCATACCTATACCCGTGTGCGCTTCTATCATATCGTCCGTACCCGTACTGCGCCAGCAGAGTGGCTCAAGATCACGTTCTAATTGCTCTTGTGTCATAGTTCGTTGCTCTTAGTCGTTAATGCCGAGAAGTCGGCAGATTAGGTCGATGCGGTGGGCTTCGGCAATGAGTTTAAGCTCCTCTTCTCCACCTTCCACACCGAGGAACTCGCCAACGAAGCAAACACTGCCATAAGCTGCTTTTATATACACGTCATCTACGATTAAGCGATAGGTTATACAGACCTCCCTATCAAGAGCGCATACCTTAGCGGTAAGTATTCCCTCGACATCTTCTTCCCACTCCAGCGGGCATTTCGCCAGCTGGGCTTTTACGTCTTCTCGTGTCATAGTTCGTTGTGTTATAGCGTGATTATATTATACTTGCTCGTCCCTTCTCCTTCTCTATGGCCTTGTCGACGATGCAGATCGCTTGTTTAAGACCTGCAGCCATGTCGTCAACGTTGCCATTATCATAGTCATCTTGCGACTTATATATATCGTAGGGGATCACATTGGGGTTCTCCGTAAATCCTTGTCCTCGCCAGTGACGGTAGCCCTTTATAACATAGCCCCTGTAGTACCAAAGGGAGCATCCTTTAGGGCCTCTCTTTAGTGGGTATTGCCTCTTCATGTCGTTGTGTTGATAGAGAGTGCGCCCAGCCGTCCCAGGCGCGTGAAGGTCTCGCGTGCGGTTTCCCGCCAGCAGGGCGCACTCGGTGTTAGTTCTGTTAGTTCTGTTAGTCCTGTTCGCTCTTGAGCTTGTCGAGGGCTTCTATCGCGTCCCCCCATTCGCCACCGAAGATGTGAGTGATGGCGCTCTGTGCGGTGTCGCTTAGTGGCACTTCCTTCGCTACCTCCCGTAGCTCTCTGAGTAGCTCGAGATAGTTCTTCGTGTCAGGTTCAAATCTGAGGTCGTCTGCTCCGCGACAGCTCTCTATCGCCATATATATTCGGTCTGGGTCTTCCATGACAAAGGAGTTCACCGTGTCCGATAGCACTAATCCTCGAAAGAAGTCTATCCGATAGTTAACAAGCAGGTTTAGACACCACGCTGACAGTCTCACTTTTTGTTCTTTGGTCATAGTCTTATTTTTGCTTAGATGAATTTTCACGGAGGGCGGACAGCTCCCCCTCGAGTGTGGCTACCTTCTTGGCGAGCCATTCTATCTCCGCGGTCTTTGCCGTAATCTGAAACTCCGCCTCTTTCTTTTCGCTTAGCGCCCTACTTAGCTCATCCTTCAGTATCCCCTCTATCCTTTTGTGGTAGTCCATAAGTTGGAGCATAGCATTCTTCGCCATTGTCACAGCGAGCGGGATAGCAATAGCCAAGACGGTGATTAAGTAGGGGATGAAAAACGAGATGAACTCCTTGGTAATATTATCCATTGCTTTGCGTATTGCGCTCCTTTCGGAGCTGGTGGAGCTGGGTGCGGAGGGCGTGTATCTCGGACGTGAGCTTCTTGCGCTGTTCGTGCTTCTCCTTCTTCACCCGCTCGAGTTGCTGTTGGAGGTAGCGGTTGATCTTGCTCATATTCTCCCGCAGGGCGTCCTTGGACTCTTTGACTACGTCCACCTCACACTCTAAAGCTATACAGCGGAAATAGAAGAACGCGCACAACGCGATTGAGATAGCGCAGACCACGAGAATGGTGGTGGTGAATGCTACGATCGTCATATCCATCTTGATTAGTTATGCTTGAATAGTCGGTACACCAGCTCCACCTGCCACGCTCTAAGCTCTTTCTTAGCGTCGTCGATGGTTGGCGTAGTCCGTGCGATATTATTCTCGGGGAAGGATGTACGGCTACCGCTTGCGAGGTACTTACCACCATACTCTTGGATGTATGCATCGAGTGGTAGCCCCGTCTGCGCTCGGTAGTTCCCTTCCTCGAAGTCCACCCACACAAGGTCTCTCAGCTGTGCCTCTATTTGCTCTCGGGTGACCTCGTTATTCTTCCCATTGCCCCTGCGTTCGTGCCACAGCGTGAGCGTCACTGCGAGCGCCCACACAAACAGCCCACTGCAGGTGAGTATGAGCAGGTCGATGATGTTGTCCGTTGTCATATCTTCTTAGTATTTCTTCCCGTGCAGGGCTGGGCGTGTTTCGTTGTATTTCAGCTTGAGGTCGATGTGCGACATAAGGTCGATGCCGATGGAGCTGGCGTAGGTCACTATCAGCAAGACCGCCCGACGGATGGTAGAGTTGTCAGCCCAAACGGTATCGAATAGTATACACTTCGCGCTGTAAACAGCCTTCGTAAGAGGCCACTCGGCGAGGCATTCAGCTCTTGGTACATACTCGTCTTCCAGTCTCTTGTTTTGCAGTCTTGGCTTCTCCTCGAGTATTCGCCCATAGAGGTCTGCGAGGCGTATCACTGCGTCCGCCAGCTCGTCCTCCACGGTGTCCTTAACAAGGCGGAGGAATGCTTGTGCGTATGCTGCGCCCTCAAGCCCCCGAAGCTCCTCTATCCGCTCGGGGGTGAGCTTAGCCCACCTCCCGATGCGATCGGCTTCCACAGCCTCGGAGAGTTCGCCATCAGCGAGGACGAAGTAATGCGACCTCAGGTGTGGCTCATCCCAAAAGCCTTTAGCTACCGCCCGCTCGTGGCAGAGGCGTGAGAAGTCAGCGAATGCACTAAAGTGCGGTACGATAGATGTAGTTGCGTTCATATTCGTTGCTATTTGATGATGATGTGTGATAAAATGTGTTTGATGACCTCCACCGTCCACCCGTTGCCGAGCATCTTGTAGGCTTGGGTGTCGGAGCATCCCCACTTATACCAGTCGGGGATGGTTTGCAGGCGTGCGCATTCGGTGGGAGTAAGACGGCGGATCATACAGTCTATCTTAACTACGGCCTGTCCTCTTCCGTCGTTCCTTGCCAGTGCTGCTAGGCAAGGAGCTTTACCTCCAGACATAGCCCTAAATCCACCATCTTTGTACGAGCGCCACCGCCCAGGCACTACGCTCATCCCATTCGCACGTGCACCCTTGTACGTGCACGATAGACCAGTGTCTTGCTGAGACTTTGGCTTTAGCTTCTTGTCGAGATTGACCACGCCTGATGTCTTCCCTTCCTGCGTAGTGGCTATGCTTTCAAGGGCATCCTCGTTGAGAGAGAGATTGTGCATATAGTATTTCTCGTCTACTTCATCGTCGAGGATGTCTCCGATGTATAGGCCTCGGTCGGCAGGCTGGGGAATATCTGTGAGCAGCTCGCCCCATATACCCTCGCTCTTCGTCCGTATGTTGCTCCAATATAGGCGCACTCTATTCTGTGCAGACACAAGGGCGGAGTTAATCACAACGGGTCTAATGCCGAGGCTTTCGTTTATCCTCAGCTCGTCTGATGGACGCATCCGTACATTCTCAAGGAGGTACTTTGCGTTGGGGTTGAGCTTTTGCACGTGGTGCAGGATGTCGAGGAACACCCAATACAGCCTGCTTCGTGGGTCATCGTGACCGAGCATTTTACCTGCTAAGCTAAAGCCTTGGCAGGGAGAGCCAGCGAGAAGGAGGTCTATCTCAGACCTCTCGATGTTCCACTCTCGCCACTTCTCCACGTCTCCGAGCTGGATAGTCTCGGGGAAGTTAAGCTGCGTCTGTTTGATAGCGTGCTTGTCTATCTCGCTGGCGTAGTATCGTTCGATAGGCACGCCAAGGTCGCGAAGGGCTATCTGACCACAACTCATTCCGTCAAAGAGTGATAGTACTTTCATTCTTTCGTTTCTTCTCTCTTGCTCATTACTGGCTTCGTGCGCAGTGGTCGTGGCACACGCTCCAGCGTGGCAGGCTTAGCCGTGGGGGCTTGATACTCGCCCTTGGCAAGCACCTTCTTTGCGAGCTTGAGCGTTAAGTCATTGGTATTGCCAAGAATTTCAAGGATCTTGTGTTGCTGGCCACTGACGAAGGAGAAGTAGTGTTCTACATCACCCTGCATCTTGGAGAGATCTCGTGCCTCTCGCTTGCGGGTAGCATCCATCCGCTCAAGAAGGCGAAGGCGTGAGTGAAGCGTCCAAATGAGGTAGCCCATCACCACGCAGGACAAGGCGAGGAGGGCGGTAGCTATAAGTGTGGCGTTCATCGTTAGAATGGCAGGTCACTGATCCCTTGTGGGGTTGTTGGGGTAGCGGGTTGTGCAGGCTGTGCCGTTGGGGCGGGCTGAGGTGTAGCCGTGGGAGCTGGGGCGGTCTGTGAGCCAGCGTAGACGATATTCCACGCCTTAATCTCGGGAAACCACTTGCCCTCCCATTCTCGCCCGTCAAGGTCAAGAGAGGCGGTTACCTCTTGCCCGACTTGCAGGGGGAACTTGTCTACGCTCTCTCCGAAGAGCTTAATGGGTACTTTCTTTGGGTACTGCCCGCCCGTTTCAAGGACGAACACAAGAGACTTCCAAGGCTTACCCGCTTTGGATGTGCCTTGCTGGAGGGGGAGGATTTGGAGCACTCGCCCCGTTACGTTCAGTTCATTCATATCTATGTGTGTTAAAGTGTGTCTATTCTTTGGCTCTTGAGAGATAGCCCCTGCGGACAAGCTCATCAAGAGATAGGTCAAGGAGGCAGTCGGAGGAGTCTAAGCCCGTCTTGTACCGACCTCTCTTTACAAAGCCATCACCGCCCATCACTCGTCGGTACTTAGCTCGTATGGACTCTACGGGGAATTGGCACCCCGACTCATCCTTGTACTTTTGGATGCAGGTAATTATCGGCATCTTCGGGTTCTCCGTGGCTATCTTGTGGACGCCCTCCAAATCCGACATAGGGATGATGCCAGGACCAGCAGGCTTACCACCTCGGAACTCCTTGTATCGTGGGTGCTTCGTGACGAAATCGCAGATATAGCAGGGGGTGTATCTTTTGAACTTGTCCACGGCAAGTCTCGCAGCGTGGGTGGGCTTCATGCCTCCCTCTATAACCTTCCTAAGGGCGAACTCCACAACCTCATCTCGGTTGTGCATTGGTCCTCTATTCATCAGTAAAAGCTCTTGTTTTGTGCGTTGATAAGGTCTGCGGTGTAGTAGGCTATCCGTCCGCTCTCTGCTCTGCGAGCTTCAAGGAGACCGAGCTTGCACCACCGCTCTATGTTGGCACGCCCGAACATTGCGTAAGCTTTGCTCTGCGTCATCGTGGGCTTGGCGAAGGTGTCAGCCACCGCCTTAGCCATAATCCCTGCGAGGCTTCGCTGGAGTGGCTTGCTGGAGGCTATCGCCTGCTGTATGTCGTCTTGTGTAGGTGTTCGCTTCATTTCGTCATCTTGTGAGCGAGGTTGGTGAAGTATCTATCTGATGCGCTGGCGGAGTAGTTGCCCGACTCTTTCTGTGAGAGGTGCTGGGCGTAGCTCTCTTCCTCCATCGCTCGCTGGCGGTCGTTCCAATAGGAGCGAAGCCACTCCATCATCGTGGATGGCGAGAACGAGCCGTACACCTTCCCGAAGTGTGACGCTCTCGCCTTCTCAGCGAAGATGCGCAGGTCGTCTATGTACATATGGGGGTAGGTGTTGATAATCTGCCTTACCAGCTGAGGAGCGAGGCGGACACTGCTGTCGTTTGCCCCGAACCACTGCCAAAGGTCTACGACTACCAGCGTCACCTCTGCCTCCATCAGCTCTCTTGCTTCGGGGTCTCTCTTGAGCTGGCAGATAGAGCGGACAAGCCCCTCATCCATTGCTCGGGAGAGCTGGGGGAGCGTCGGAGCTGGCTCATCGCTGGAGGACAGACATAGCCCCAGCTCGGAGTACTTCAATAGCATTGCCTGCTTGCTGTCGTTCCTCTGCTCGGGTAAGAGTGCGCTGTCGGGATATGTGGGATATGAGTTCATTGTACTTGCTGTTTAGTATGGAGGGGGATAGGTGGGATAGCACCCACGGGTCGTCTATCTTGGATAGGAATATCGGGAGTGCCGACGCTATATGCTCGTCATCATGTGGGTTGTCCTTGGCTTTGATTGACGCCCTGAGCTTCTCGCCGAAGTCCTTTAGGCTCTTCATCTCCTTTGCGCTCCACACAAAGTCCATATTCGTCCTGCTCTTGAAGAAGCTCTCAAATATCGGCTTGAGGAGCGCTGTGAGGGTGTGGCGTGCTGTCCCATTGGGTGTCCCATTGGGTGTCCCATCGGGTGTCCCACGCTTTGCGAGTTTGCCCTTTGGTGGAGCGGGTTTTGCTGTCCCATCGGCTGTCCCATTGGGTGTCCCATTGGGTGTCCCATCGCCCGCCAAAATTCGGTGTACTTGTGTCTTTGATAGCCCTACTCTTTTTGCCACCTCTCGGGTGCTCATCTCTGGGTAGTGGAGCTTGTAAGCTCGGACGAGTAAGACCTTCGGGTCTTTGTCAAGTAGGGCGACTTCGTCCTTGGTGAGCTTCATAGGTCGGGGAGTGTGAAGTACTGACTGCTGATAGTCCTGCCGAAGCGTATCTGCCCAGAATTGACGAGAGCGACCAACGCTGGTCTAACCTCTCGGAAGGGCAAGCCTACCACCTCGGGTATCTCCTCTTTGCGGACGATGAGGGGTATTCTCTTCGCCCGCTGGAGTTCGTCAAGCCTCGCACGTATCGCCTCCAGCACCTTCTGCTCCAAGGACTGCTTCAAGACTTCGTCTGTCATAGTAGTAGCGTGAGCGGTTGTAGTGCACGAATTGGTACTTGCCCATTGCCCGACCCTTGAGAAGGGTGGGCATTGAGACTCCGAGAAGCTTACAAGCCTCTCGACCTGTGAGCCAATTGCTGGGGTGCGTGTTGTGTGCTTCTGCGAGAGCCTCCTTGGCTCTGTTCATAGCGGTGAGCTGGTGCACTCTGCGCTCATCCGTGGTTAGGTCTGCAATGTTCATTCGTCTATTTAGTTCGCTGGGATAAGTACATTCGTCAGAGGTCTGCCGTTGGAGCGTATCTGCCACAGCCCTCTGTGGTCGGGGGAGGTGTCCACCATCTCTAAGTCCTCTACCTTGCCGAAGAGGAGGTACGTGCCACAGAGGTCTACCACCCACGAAGCCTGCTTGCTGGCGTGGGGGCGTATCGCTCTGCCGACAATCTGATACCATAGGGAGAGGGAGCGAGTGGGGCGGGCTACTACAATCGTATCGAGTTCGGGGTAGTCAAAGCCCGTGGTGAGCGTGCCTACGTTGGCTACCACCTTGAGCTTGCCCGCCTTGAAGTCCGCAAGGATGCGCTCACGCTCTCTCTTCGGGGTCTCACCCGTCACCATCGCAGATATGTTGGGGAAGTGCTGTATAAGCTCTTCGCTCTCTTCGATGAACTGCGTGAAGACGAGGATGCCCCTGCGTGGTACTTGGGCGTTGTAGAGGAGTCGCTCTACCACGTTGGCGAGCTTACCCGAGAAGCCCACCCGCCTATACTCGTTGCGGATGCTCTTGTCGGTGTAGCCCTGCCCCGTGCTATTGACCTTGAGGCGGTCTATCTGTATCGTGTCTACGGCGTAGTAGTTCGTCTTTGCGAGGTAGCCAGCATTGAGAAGCTCGCCTACCTCGGTGGAGTGGAGTATCGTGGTGAAGAAGCGCCCTTGCAAGCGGGTGAGGAAACGAAGCATTGAGCCGAAGTTGCCTTGCCCGTCCGAGGTGCTGTAAAGGCGGTAGGGGGTGGCGGTCAGCCCGACGCACCGCACACCACCGAGAGCCTTGAAGAACTTCATGTACATGCTGTCGGGGCTTTCATTGACAAGGTGCGCTTCATCCACTATCACGTATTGGAAGTGCTTGAAGGCTTCTGGCTTCTTGTACACGCTGCCTATCGTGGCGAAGGTGGCTTTGCTGATGCGCTTCTTGCCACAGCTGGCAGAGTAGATGGAGCAGAAGATATGCCCGTAGGATACCAGCTTCTGAAAGTTCTGCTCGAGGATCTCTTTTGAGGGTTGGAGGATGAGGACGTCAGCGTCTAAGCGGTTGACGATGTCAGCAATCACAAGGCTCTTGCCCGACCCCGTCGGCAGGACGATAAGCCCTGCGCCCTTGGTCACCGCCTTGTTCTCGAGGTAGCGGACGGCAGAGTCGGAGGCTTGTTGCTGATAGGGGCGGAGTGAGTATTGCATTGTCTATATCCAGCGTTTGTTCTCTTCCACCTCTCTCTCCATTGCCCCGATAAGTGCGTCCTCATCGGGTGAGGGCAGGTAGATACCCGCCTCCATAGAAGCCCAGTCACGAAAGCGGTCTATCGCTGTGGTCATCTCTTTTGTGTTGAGGTCTGAGCTGGAGCGAAGGGCGTAGTACCGCCCGACACCCCGACCATCCTTCTCTTGGAGGAAGATGTCGGGGTTGACGTGGCGTTTGAACACCTCTTGCTTGATAGTCTCCATGCGCTCGCCATATTGAAGGGCGAAGTAGGAGAGCAGGAGGTGCAGGTAGCTGTTCTGCTTGAGGGTGCGCTTACCTCGCTTCTCGGTCAGCTCTACAAGAAAGCCCTGCCGTAGGAGGAAGTCGCACCGCTCTTTGAACTGCCTTCGCCCCAGCTCTTCGCTGAGGTTGAAGATCATTCGCTTGCGAAGATTTTAGGGTTGGTAATGAGGTGGCGGTTTGCCTCGATGAAGTCAATAAGCTCTACTACCTTGTCCTCAAGGAGCGGTATATCTCGCTCGGGGGTAAATAGGTACTCTTCGCTGTATGTCGCTTTGAGCTTCACTACCACCTCGGAGGGCTCGGGGTTTTGCTTCGTTATGTTCGTGCTTATCTCGGCTACGTCGTAGCTGAATAGGTCTACACTCGTGTAGCCCATTTCTCGGAGGCAGTATGGGTAGACAAGATGCTGGGCGTTGCCCTTGAACTTGCCGACCTCGTACGACCCTGTGGTCTTAATGTCGTGGACGCTCAGGGGCATCAGCTCGTCGAGGAAGCCGTAGAGCCTCACATCCCCCCGCCTTGTCGGTAGCACGCCCTCGACGAACATCTGAGGGATAGCCCCCTTGTAGTTGTTCGCAAAGAGCCTAACGACGTCCACGGGGTAGATGAATGTGCGCTTGTTGTAGTGCGCCTTGAGAGAGACTACGTTGCCTGCCTCGTCGCAGAGCTTCTCTACCGCCACCTTCTCGGACTTTCGCCCGAGGATGAGGCAGTCTACCAGCTCGTTGAACGCTGTGCCGACGTCCGCCTTGATGAGGTCTTTGGGTACTCGGTTGATCTTGTCGATGAGGTCTTGGAACGCCTGTGCCTCGTACTCTTCGAGCGTGAGGGCAGGGCTCTCAGCCCCACCCCAATACTTATTGTAGATTACCTCGGACTGGGAGTAGTTCGTGTAAGTGTCAATAAGTGAGGGGTAGAGCTGATAGCGCACCACTGAGCTACTTTGTTTCTGCTGGCTCATATCGCTTGGTGGACTTATTTAGGACAAGCCCGAGGCTCTTAGCTTTCTCGTTGATGAGGATGCCCGCCTGCTTCTTGCTGGAGCCGATATGCTCGTACTCATCGATACGCTCGATGAAGTCGTTTGCGCTCGCCTCGTCTGTGACAAGCTCGATAGCTTCTCTGATTTCGTCCATCACCTGCTCGTACTTGTGAGCTTCGGAGCGCTTGACCTCGATCATTGCCTTGTAAGGCTCGATGATTTGTGTTTGGATGAAGTCGTTGGGGGCGGTCGTCTGCCCGTTCGCTCGGTTGATAATCTCGGGGATGATCATTACCGATGGTAGCCCGCAGGTGTTCTTACCATCGTTGCGGGGCGTAGGGTCAAAAGTGATGCTTCGCTTGACTATGCCGTTTTCGGTCTTAGTCTCCATGTAGCCGAGCAGGTCAAGCTCTGCCACAAGGGCGTTGTAGGTCTTCTCTCGTATAGCTGGGATAAAGACGTTGGTATCGCCCTCCTTGCGCACGTCTCGGTGCGCTACGATGACGATATTCTTATTCAGAGCTGAGATGCTACGCACGAAGTTCTGCACCTCGAGGTTGATAGCGCCCCAATCTCGTAGTTGAGGCTGTCGGAAGCCACAAACGTGTGTGATGATGAAGTCCATCATCTTACCCGCTGTGTCTACTACGATGCTGTCGAATCCGCTAAGGTCTTCTTGTAGCACCGCATTGACCTCAGCCCACGAGCCGACCTGCACCGTGCCTACGTCCTTGACGTGCGCTATATTCACACGCTTCACCCCGCCATCAAAGTCAAGAAGCAGAGGGCGTGGGGCTGAGAGGGCGAGCGTGGTCTTACCCATCCCGCTCTGCCCGTAAATCATCATCTTCACACAGCTGGGAGTCTCCAGCTCGAAGTATCGCTTAATAAGGCTCATATCTGTATCTGTGGTTAGTCGTTGGTGATGTCGGTGTAGTCCGCTTCGTCCGCCTTGTCGGCTGGGGCTATTGCTGGGGCTACGGGGGTGATGATAGAGTTGATGTGCGAGGTGTAGAGGTCGTAGACGTAGCTCTTTGCCCCCTCAAGGGTGGCGAAGTCCATAAGGATAGTAGAGCTGTCAAAGCGTGCGACGAATGCAACGCCATTATCTCGCTTTACCTCTTTGATGACCGCACGCACAGATAGTGTGCCGTGTCCGATGTTCGCCTCAGATACGGGGCGCTCGCCATAGCGGTCAAAGCAGGTAGGGGGTAGGTCTAACCACGCTATGGGCTTGACCTTGAAGAATGTCTGTAACATAGTAGCTGAAAATTAGTGGTGGGAAATGTTGTTCACTTTGTAGCGTGACCGACCCTCACGGGCTAATCACGCAGTGCAATTCACTTTCTCTACCCTCACGGGCGGGTACTTGCAGTATGTTCTAATAGAAAAAAGCTAAAGCCTACGGGGATGAGACCACCCGTAGAGGGTACGCCCGCTCTAAATTGCTGGCGTGAGTGTCAAATTTTTCGGGGTGGCTTGTCCTCACGGATTTACCACCCCATCCTAAACAATAAACACTATGAAAGAAAACCATCTCTACAATGGGTGGAGCTAATAGTCCCCCTCGTCGGTTATGCCTATCATCTCGTTGATGATACTGGGCATTACCACCGGTGCAAGGATCTGCACCACGATGCGCTCGAAGTCGTCAAAATGCAGACCGCAAGCGAAGCAAACGAAGGATACTACTGTGAGGGATAGCGATACCTTGAGTATCGCCTTATCGGATAGGGGTTTCATAAGCTGGGAGATTATCTGTAAGTCATATTTAGCCAATACTCTGTATCGGCTACGCCGTCGTCACTTGGGTTGCACTCGTCGTAATAGCGCTGTGCCCATCTGAATGTCTTGCTGATGTCTGCCTCGTCAAAGGCGGGGAAGTTCTTGACCTTGCTGTTGTCGGTCTTGTACTTGTAGCTGGCGGTCAGCTCTTGACCGTCTTGCTCAAACAGCACGATAAGCTCTGACGTGCCGTTTACTCGTGGGTCGTCGTCTATCTTGATGACCGCCTCTACGTATTCACCGCACTCAAAGAAGGCGTGTGCCATCTCGTCTATCAAGCCTTGGATGTAACTCTCATCCACCTCGTCGTAGGACGCTCTATCGTCAATGTACATAGCTGTATCTGTTAGGTGGGGTAGCCCGCTCGCCTTGCGGGGTCTGGGGCTACCCCTATGAGGGGTTAGTGAATGAGGTTGGCTACCTTGAAGCATCGCCACTCTTGGCGCTCTGTATCAAAGTAGGTCTGAAGGGTGGGGTTAGCTTTGCGCCCGCTGTCCTTGACCTCGGGGACAAGCTCGCTTTTCAGCGTGCCGTAGGCTTCACGAATACTGCCGTCTACCTTTTGGTAGTAGAACTTTACGATACCCTTCTGCATTCTGGCGTGTAGCTTGATGTTTGCCCACGCTGTCTTGAGGGCTTCGCTGAGGGTGAACCCGTTGCGCTTGACGAACTGCCAAGCCATCTGAAATACACGGCTAAGCGTGCTTTTTCTTTCGTTGCTCATAGTGGTTGTTCTTGTTTAGTGGTGTTATTGTTTATCTGAGTGCTTGCAAGCCCTTTGCGAGGGGCGGGGTGGTGGTCGTTAGCCATTCAGCGGTCAGCACGCTAAGTCTGACCTTGCAAGCGATATTGTTAATCACTGTGTGGGCATTGCACCCACGTGAGTTATCTATTGTCGCCTGTATCAAATATGTCAAAGAGCTCTTTTGTGAAGGTGGCGTTGTTGTTGCTCATCCTTTACACTGCAAAGGTATAACAAGTTTGTTGAACTTCAAAATATGAGGGTTGATTTTGTTGAGGTTTGGTGGTAAGTCGTTGATTTTCAGCGTGGAAAATTTTTGGTTTGGGACTGCGTTTGCCCCGCTTTCGTGCCTTTCGTGGTGCGTTCAGCCCCCAGTGACCAGCCCGCAGGGCTTTACTTCGCGCGCGTACTATATAATGCACACGGGCGGGCGTGTGGAATTTCGGTGCAATTCCGCCCCTGCACTTTTAAGAGCGTGAAAGCAGTATAATTACTTTTTTTGTAGTTTTGTGCGGTAGACAGCATCTAAAAATCAAGCAGATCGGAATGGAAGCTATGCATACTATCGCTAAGATAGCCGTGCAGTTATCCCGTATAATCGTGGGGACAGTTGGCAGTATTCTCCAGGTGGATAAAAGTGCAAATCGTTGTGTAGCTGACGACGCCTCGCAGATTGCTTCACACTGGAGAGCGGTAGGCGGGTATATTAGGTCGGCAATGGATAAGGAAAGTGGAAACGGAATATCTTAGGTATTCACAGGCTAACTAATGGACAGTAATTATGAGTGCATACACGAATTTGCCAGACGTACAGAAGGAGTTCATCGAGAAGATCCTGTACATCCTCACTAAGACTGGTGGGATAGACTATTACCGTCTATTCAAAGTGCTATATTTTGCAGAACGAGAGTACTTAACCACCGTGTGCCGTAAGCTTGTTGCAGATGATTTCTGTGCGCTTCCCCATGGTCCTGTACCAACACGCCTGTTTGACGCTATCAAGGGTGGTCGTTGTGACGACTTTTCTAAGGCAGTGGGAGAGGTTGTGTCTTTTGCTGGGGAGGACGCTGGCAACGTCCTTGTGCCCAACAGGGCGCCCCAGCTAAGTATGATTTCCAAGCTTGAGATAGATGTGATTGATAGGACTATTGACAAGTACGCTTCTCTCAGCTTTGCAGAGCTTCGCAGACTGTCTCATGGTCTTGCATGGAATGCCACGTCTCATTGCGAGGTGATAAGCTCTGAGAATATTGCCCGTGAGGGTGGATTACACCCCGATGCGCTCCCATACCTCAGAGATCAATTAGACCTATATCAGTACTCATTGTCCATGTAGGTCACTATGGAGGGCTCATGCTTATCTGTTGGATGCGTACACTTGCTCACCCTTAATAGAGAGAGTGGAATTACCCCAAAGGGAGGGTATAATACCCGTGATAAGCTCTTTGTGGTAATTGGGGCGAGCCGAAATGGAGACATATACGGAGGAGTGGTATTCAACTCTCGGGTAAACCTAAGGCTACCAGAGTATGTGCAGAGATACCAGATACCCATCCCTTGCGCAAGATATTCCGAATTTCTATCTCACAACTCGTTTATTGACTGCTCTTCCGTTATGAAAGTAAAGGCTGCGCAGCTCTCTGTGCACACATTAAAGGGGCGGTTGTTGGACGAAGATATAGAGCTTGTGATAGGCGCAATAAGCGAAAAGGCGAACATCAACATCAAAGAAGATAGCTTGCTTCAATTTGGTCTATTGGACAACACCTCTCACAAAGCCGAATAACAGCTATCAGTATGCATACCCTCTGTAAGCTATCCAGCAAGCTCAAGAGGGAGCTTTTGAGCCATAAAGCCCCCTTACCCATACGGGGCTGTTCCTCCAGCTGTCCGTATGAGGTCGGGAGCTTTGGTGGAGTATCCCGCAGTGCCCTGTCGGTCGCCTCGTCACCAGCTCCGTGCGCTATCCACTACGCAACGGAACATTTACCAGCTTTTCGCCCCAGTGGTGGGCTGTCCGAGCATCTGGCTTTTCGCCCTGCTCCCCCCTTACGGACTCCTTGCGGTGGATTGGCTACCACAGCTACTTCGAGGGGTTTAATCAGCGCTCCCGAACGTTCGTTTCATCACCGATAGCTGAGTGCTGATATTCTCCTAAAAAGGAGTACCTCCCCCCGGTCTTCGCCCAGACCAAGGAGAGGTATTTGAGATTTCCTTTTGCCAACGTTAGATGGCTTCCTACCAAAGGGCGATTTGGTAATGCAAATATATAACAGTTTTGTTTAAGTTCAAAATATGGACACGGTTGCATCAAGAATTTCCGCCTTCGTAGACTACTGCGTGGGGAGTGAGCACGGGAGAAACAAGCGGTTTGCAGACAAGATGGGCGTTACCGAGTTTGTCGTATCAAATTGGGTCAAGCGTGGCGCTGGGACATCAGTAATAATGAAGATAAAAAACGTCTTCCCCGAGGTTAGCGTTGAATGGCTGCTGTCGGGTGAAGGCGAGATGATAAAGGACTCCACAGAGGACGAAGCCCCGCAGAAGCCATACAGAGCGCCCCAGGAAGTGGAGAGCGTGGCGCAGGGCTCACGCACCATACAGACGCTCCCCATAATCCCCATAGAGGCGCAGGCGGGCATCGGCAAGGGCTTCCTATACGACAAAGACCCCTCCCAAGACCCAGATGACGTGTACGATGCGTTCGACACTATGGAGGTAGTGCTGGAGCGTGCCGTCTCCGACCGCTACAAGCTGTTCCGAGTGAAAGGGGATAGTATGGACGACGACTCTAAGCGCTCCGTCTGTGACGGGGACATAGTCCTCTGCCGTGAGGTGTACCCAGAAGATTGGCAGTATGGGCTGATCAACACGAAGTACCCGAACGTGGTGGTCGTGATAGAGGAGGAGGGTATCCTACTCAAGCAGCTCACAAAGCACGTCAAGAGGAACGACACTATCCACCTGCACTCCCTCAACAGCAAGTACGAGGACTTCGCAGTAAACCTCAAGGACGTGCGGGCGTTCTTCTACGTGGAGCGCATCATAGACCGCAGTATGTCACAATGGTAATCACTAACAACTAAAAACAGAATACAATGAAGAAACTACTACTACCGTCTATGCTCCTGCTATCGCTCTCGTCCTGTGTCAAATCACCGATGAGCAAAGTTGAGGATGCAGTCCGTGAAGAGCTGAGAAGGACGCTACACGACTTTAGCAGCTACGAACCTGTTGAGTGGGGAAAGTTAGACACGGTCTACGTTGTGGGGGTGGATGCCGTTAGTGGCTCTGCCTCTAAGCCCGAGATAATGGAGATAACCGTGGACCATACATTCCGTGCAAAGTCTGGAGCTGGTGTTACACGTATTGCGACGTGGAAGTTTCACCTCACCCCAGACTTATCCTCAGTATGGAAGGCTGACGACCCTTTAGATGAGATGCTTGAAGAGTCAAGAAGGAAGCAAGATAGCATTGAAGCGCAGTCCAGATACTACGAATAAGCCATCAACCACTACAACACTATGGAAACAACCTCTACCCAATCAAGCCCCTACCAAGCCCTCCGCGCGTGGGGTCTCGTCTTCTCCGTCGGGCTTACGCTCGTGTGCCTCATCGCCTTCATCTGTACCTGCACTATCAAGATGCCCATTATAGAAGACGGCTTCACTATCGGGACAAGGACAATATTCAACCCCGTGAGCCTCATCTACCTCTTCTCCAGCATCCCCTCGCTCGCCTTCGGTAGCCTCTTCTCTGCCGTGGCTCGTATCGGGGACGACCTACGGGCGGTAAGAGCCTCACAAGGGTGCAATAGCGAGCCTACAACGGGCGAAAATACGCCCGCCAAAGACGACAACAGCACCACCCTCCTCATCATCGCTGGGGTGATAACCGTCCTTATCGTGGTGTTCGTCGCTGCGTTTGGCGTGTTCAAATAGCCCTATCCCCTGACCCCTCCCCTTACACTGCCTATGTAAAAGCCTTACTATCAATAGGTTTCAACTGACTCATAATCAGGGAGTCCTTGGTTCAAGCCCAAGTGGGACCACCACTATAGTAAGGAAGTAATATGGGGTAAGTGATCATTGATCACTTACCCCATATTACTTGTATTTACCTCTCTTGTATGTAGGCTACTGTAAGCCCTCGTGCTTTCCTCTCTCGTGCGTGCGTTACGTCTGATATAATAATGCTAACTTTGTGGCTTCTTAATAAGCA
>ERZ772906.163-NODE-163-length-41255-cov-6.533034_pt1 | contig 41255 bp, 41 predicted proteins | sample MGYA00511338_ERZ772906 | MGnify/ENA primary metagenome ERZ772906 (study PRJEB29015, sample SAMEA2738076) | human oral metagenome | biome: human oral; feature: human-associated habitat; material: saliva | place: China | collected 2212 ... | reverse complement strand
CCGCATTGAACAGCAGAAATACCTTGAATATCTTCAAATTGAATCTTTTCAACAATTTGTTCTAAAATTGATTTTAATGCACGAGCAATATCTTCTGCGGAACGTTCTTCCCATAAAATTAAGTGGAATCCTGTACGACAACCGAAAGGTGAAATATCGATAATCCCATCGATACGATCACGGAGTAAATCTGCCAATAAGTGTTCAAATGTATGAATCACACCGGTCGGCATTTCTTGCTTATTTGGTTGTAAAAAGCGAATATCAAAATTCGAAATGACATCTCCTTTTTTTCCGTATTCGTTTGAAATTAATCTCACGTAAGGCGCAATCACCTTGTTGTGATCTAATGTAAAGCTTTCTACTTCAGCCATATCGAATTCCTCCTGTCATGATAAAAAAAGAATACAATTTCTAATTAAAAGAACCGTTCCCATTCTTTTTTATATCATTTCAATTAAGTTATATCGAAATGATACAGTAGAAGTCTTTGAAATTCAACGTAAAAACGAACTTTCCCTTATACTAAATAAATATAGTTCGTTATTCGTATTAGTTATACCTGTATCAAATCTATACAAATCCGCTATAGAGGTTATTTGTGAATGATAATGAACATAAAAATTAGTTTATCTCTAATCTCACCGACACTTTCTTAAGTAAGCGCAAAAAAAGCCTGGAATAAAAATCCCAGACCTTTTCTCTCTATTATCCTAAAGTTTGCACTTTCACACCAGCCGGCGTTCCAATTAAAACTGTTTCTGTCATATTTGTAAATAATCCTTGTTCCACTACTCCCGTTAGAGCTTTTAATTCTGATCCAAATGTCACAGGATCTTTAATTGGGAATACATCTAAGTCAATAATATAATTTTGACTATCTGTTAAATAACGTTCTCCATTTTCTAATACTCGGAATTTTGGACGATAGCCTTTTGCTTCGAATTTTTTGAATAATTGTTCTGAACCATAAGGAATCACTTCTACTGGAAGTGGGAAACGACCTAAATAATCCACCATTTTAGATTCATCAACAATCCAAATAATACGTTTTGATTGTTCTGCAACAATTTTTTCAAATAATAAAGCACCACCACCACCTTTAATTCCTGAAAAGTCAGGAGCAATTTCATCTGCTCCATCAACTGTTACATCAATAAAATCTACTTCGTCTACACTCTTCAATGGAATTCCTAACTTTTCAGCTTGTTCTTTTGTACGTTTTGAAGTTGTTACACCAATAATGTCTAATCCTTCTTCTTTTACACGTCTACCAATTTCTTCTACAAAATAATAAGCTGTAGAACCTGTCCCTAGACCTACTGTCATACCTGATTCAATATAAGTTGCGGCCTGTTTGCCGACCATCTCTTTCATGTTCACACGCATACCCTCCAATATGATTCAACTATCCTTATTATAGCATAAATTCTTTTACTCGTTTCAAATCTTCTTGTAATTGTTCATAGATTTGTCGCATTTCTTCAGCAGATAAACTCAATTCTACTTCAACCGTTTTTGATTGTTTCTTCTCCTCTTCTTGATATTGAAAGACTTCTTCTTCGTCCAATTGAGTCAAATCAATTCCAATAACTTGAGAAGCCGTTGTTAAAATATTTTCTGGAGCAACAACCCATGTCATAACATACTCATCTTCTAATTTTTCTAATAATACAGCTAATCTAGATTGTTCAAATTCTGAAGAATACTCTTCTCCTTTTTCTAATAAGTTCTTCATCGCCACCAGACATTCTTCCAATTGTGCTACAGATAATAAGTCTATTAGTTCTTGATAGGCTTGTTCTTGATGAGAAACTTGTAAGAAAACATCTGTTTGAATATTGTGAGTTTGAGGATGGATAGCTAAAAAGTTTAATTCAAATATAAAATCCCCTTCTGAAATCTTCATGCGCTCACCTCTTTCATCGTTTTATTGCCATATCTATAGTACAAGTTTCTCTTTCTACTTTCAATCATTTCATAGAAAAAAGGCTGGAGTTTCTCCAACCTTTTAACGTAATATTTCAATGACATCTTTATTCGCAGCAGATTTAGCAGGAAACACGCTAAATACAATTCCAATAAAGACAGATACTCCAACGGTTAATGCTACTGCTGTCCAGTCGGTATAAATTTTGAATGGTAGGAAATTCGAAATCAACATCGCAAGTAACACTCCTGTTACATATCCGATAATTCCTCCAATAGAAGTAATCATAATTCCTTCTAATAAAAATTGTAATTGAATCGAACCTTTAGTAGCTCCCATTGCACGACGAATCCCAATTTCTTTCGTCCGTTCAGACACAGAAATATACATCATATTCATCACCCCAACACCTGCAATGAATAAAGAAATTCCGGCTACTGCTGAAACGAAATAAGTTAGGCCATCTAACACTTTTCCAATAATATCCATTTGAGCAGCTACGTCAATAAAAGTATATTTCCCAGAAGTATGTTTTGAACCCACTTCATTTAAATGAGTTTCCACTTTTTTTGCGACATCTTTTGCTACATAGCCTGGTTTAATAAATACTTTTAGTCCATTCACGTTTTCTTCTTTTTTATGATAATGTTGATGAGTAGTAGCTGGAATATGGACGGCTTTATAAGGATCTGCACCAGTAAAAATGGCTTGCAGCGCATCTACTTTACTCGTTGGTTTAACCCCTTTAATATAGTACACTTCTCCATCAATGGTTACCCCATGTCCTAGCGCTTGTTTTGAACTAGCAAACAACAATTTTGCTAACTCTTCATCAATAATGGCTACTTTTTTATTCGCATCAATATCTACTTGGGAAATATTTTCTCCAACTGTTAAAGACTCTTTTGTTGCAGATTTTTCTAACCCCAGTACAACATGTTCTGTCGATTTCTTTGTTGGAATCGAAACTCCAAAAATATAATTTTGTTCTTTTGTTTCAGGAATTTCTGTTCCCGAAACTCCTTCAATACTTTCTACACCAATACGGTCTTGTTTTGAAAAAGCTTTTTCTACTTTTCGAACAGATTGTGGATTATCAGGTTGATAGAAAAATTGTACAGTGACTTTCCCATTATCTTCACCAGCTAATCCTGAAACAGCCATTTTTTGGAATCCTTTCCCAAGACTCATAATCGTAATAACAGCTGCAATTCCGATAATAATTCCTAACATCGTTAAAATTGTACGACGAGCATTTCCTTTCAAAGAATGCAGAGCGGATCCTAATAATACACTAAATTTCATTTGGAATCCCCTCCTTTTGTTCATGAACCACACCATCGATTACATGGATAACTCGAGAACAATACTTCGTCAAAGTCGGATCATGCGTCACCATTACAATCGTTACACCATCTTCACGATTTAAACGATATAAAATATCCATAATACTGGCAGAAGTTTTACTATCTAACGCTCCTGTTGGTTCATCAGCAATAATGAATTTTGGACTATTGACTAATGCCCGAGCAATTGCCACTCTTTGTTTTTGACCACCTGAAAGATGGCGAGGATATTTTTCTAACTTATCTCCTAGTCCTACTTTTTCCAGTGCTTGTTTTACTTTTGTATGAGTTTGACGAGGCGTTAGTCCACGATATAATAAAGGTAAACGCACATTTTCTTCGACGGTTGCTTGTTCAATTAAGTTAAAATCTTGAAAAACAAATCCAACGGTAGAATTGCGGACTTTGGAAATTTGATTATCACTCAAATTAGAAACAGACTCATCATTGAAAGAATATTTTCCTTCATATTTAGAATCTAGGAATCCTAATATATTAATGAGGGTAGATTTCCCAGAACCCGAAGGTCCCATAATTCCAACAAACTCTCCTTGAGTAATACGGACAGTCACATCATTTAATACATGTAACTGCTCATCTCCAACTTTATAATATTTATGAATATGTTCTAGTTTAATCATGGGACTTCACCGACTCTTCCAATTGTGTAGAAGACACCGCTGCTCCATCTGTAATGTCTGAATCTGGATTTGCAATCACTTTATCTCCAATACTTAATCCTTCTTGAACAATCCATTGGAATCCTTTTTTCACACGTTTAATATTTTTGCGTTTAGCTACCCCATTATCATATAAATACACATATTCTTGTTCTCCATCTTTTTGAATGGCTTGTTCAGTTAATACTAAGCCTTTTTGAGGGATTTTCACTTGAACCGTAAAGCCATTCGGAAGAGAAATTTCTGGTTTTACAATTACATCATAACGAGCAACACTATGACCTCCACTACTAGAAGCTGAACTTGGAGAAGTTGGCAATGTTGGCACTGGATTAGCACCACTTCCTGACGGATCAGTAGAAACAAATGAAATCGTTCCTTTAATCTCTCGATCTTGAGCTTTCACATATACAGTTACATCAGTTCCTTTTTCAACAGATTCATAATCATATTCAGAAACTGTCGTTTTTACTTCGCTATCTTTACTTGTAATTTTAATGAAGGCTAATTGCACATTTGTTTTTCCTTCTGGATTAATGCTAATAGTTCCTGCAATATCTGCTGTTACACTTGAGCTTGTTTTTTTAGAAAGACGTTCGATTTTTGTGTTTACATCTTCAATATTATTGTTCATATCACGAATGGCTTTTTGAGTTCCCTCGATTGCTTGGTCAAAGGCTGTCGTATCCATAGCTCCTACATGAGCTGTTTGATTCGCTGCTCCTTGTTGGTTTTGAGCAGGAACCTCTTTTTCTAACTCTTGTTTTGCTTGAGCTTTACGATTCTTTTGTGTTTCTAATTCTTGATATAGACGATCACGTTCAGCAACTAGACGACTCACTTGTCGATTTAAATCGGCAACTTCGTCACTAAGCGTTTCATTATCATATTCAAATAACACATCGCCTGCTTCTACTTCTTGACCATCTGTTACTTTTACTTGAGCGACTTGCCCTTTTTGAGGATCCACATGATAGCTTTGCTCTTTAGCCGTTTCAATATTTCCATCTAATACTAAAGGCTCCTGTTCCGTTAACTCCATAATTGTATAATGGTGTTCTTCTTTCTTTTCTGGAGAGCGTAATTTTAAAAATCCTAATACGATTACAATAACAGCTCCTAATACCATTACGCTAATCATGCTCCATTTTAATGTTTTACTCATTCATAACTCTCCTTAACGTTTCGCTACTTCTTGTGCCCATTTTTGATAAGTTACATATAACCACGCTAATAAACTGGCAATAATCGCTGGGACAACATAAGTAGCTACACTGAATTTTTGATGATTGAAAATATCATTAGCAATTTGCATTAAAATTGAAAAGACGTGAATTCCAATCGCATAAAAGAATAAATTCTTATCTGGTAATGCTTGAGTTTTAGCACTCTTTCCAATTTTGTGGTATAAAATCGTTGCAAAAATACATAATAGGAAGAATAATAGGAAAACTGCTACTCCAACCCCAGCCGTTTCAGAACTATGTTCTACACCTTTTTTGGCTAACTCCTCCTGCACACTTGGAACAAATGTAGACGCTACTCCAATTAATACAAAGAGATTCCCAAAAATTCCAATAATATTCCAAACTTTTAAGCCGGTAGCTATTTTACTAACTACTCCTGCATATTTTTCAATTTTTTGTGTATCCATGTTTCATTCCTCCTAACGGTTGATTCACAATTATTTTATTTTTTCGCTACTTCTTGTTCCCATTTTTGATAGGTCACATATACCCATGCTAGTAATCCAGCAACAATCACAGGGAAAATATATGCAGTAATATCAAATCCTAATCCACTCATCAATTGATTCACAACTTGCATCACAATTGAAAATGCAAAAACCCCAATCGCATAATGTAATAAATTTTTATCAGGTAATACTTGAGCTTTAGCACTTTTTCCAATTTTGTGGTATAAAATTGTTGAAAAAATACATATTAATAAAAATACTACAAGAACTGCTATTCCAAATCCAATGTTTTCTTTTGTGAGATATGGATTTTTTACGGTTGCTAATTGTTCTTGAACTTGTGGTATTAATAATATTGCCATTCCTAAAAGACCCAAAACATTTCCAACAATCCCAATAATATTCCAAACTTTTAACCCCTTAGAAACTTTTCTTATAACTCCTGCATATTGTTCAACTTTTTGTGTATCCATGATACATTCCTCCTCAAAACTTTTTTTAAAAAAATAGGTTAGTTGCTCTTTTAGCTAACTATATACCTAGCAATCTTTTTTGTCAATAAGTTTCTTTATTTTTTATTATGCTCATTATACACCGGTTGTTTCCGTTTTCATATAGGAATTTTTCGCATTTAATCATTCTTAAGGATCTATGATTTACAATAAAAAAACGCTCTTCCAAAAAGAGCGTTTCCTTCAGTCTATTAATCTTCTAATTCACAGACAAGCGCTTGATAGCCAGCAAGAGAAAGTTGATCTCCTTGTCCATTCATTTGTGCTGGAATATTGGCTAGCAATACTTTTCTTATCGCTGTTGGTAAAGTTACTGTTTGAGGTTCTGCTTGATAATTGACTAATACAAGCACACGTTTTTCCCCACGTCGCTCATAAGCAATCATATTTTTCACTTCTTCTAAAACAGGAACAAATTTCCCTTCACGAATGGTTGAACCATAAACTTCATCACGATACAAAGCAGTTAGCGCTCTATAATAGTTCAAGATAGATTGTGGGTTCTCTTCCTGTTCCTCTACATTAATCTCTCTTTGTGGCTGTTTTGAAACAAGCCAAGCTTCTCCAGTTGTAAATCCTAACTTCTCTTCACCATTCCATTGCATTGGCGTACGAGCATTATCACGACTATATTTTGAAATAGCCTTCAACGCTTCTTCATCCGTTAGCCCTGCCTCTTTAGCAACATGATATTCATTTAATGTATTAATATCATCAAATTCATCAATCGATTCAAAAATTTGATTTTCCATCCCAATCTCTTGTCCTTGATAAATAAATGGAATTCCTTTACGAAGCATTTGCACTGTAGCAAGAGCTTTTTTACTAATTTCTGTTACTTCTCCTTCAGGAATATAATGAGAAACTCCACGTGGCTCATCATGATTTTCAATAATAGTTGATAATACACCAATGGAATCCGCACGACGATGCGCCTTGAAAATACTATCTTTTAATTCTTCTGCAGTAGGCAAATCATGGCTATACCAACCATTTCCTTTTTGTCCTAAAATCGTTTGTTTGAAATCAAAAATAGACGAGAATACTCCCTCTTCGCCAATAAAGAAATGTAATTCTTCATCCGTTTCATTAAATACTTCTCCTACTGTAAAAGCATTATAACGTTCAAATGTTTTTTCCTTCATTTCTTGTAAAAATGGTTCAATTGGCTGCGCATTTACTAATGAATAACGAACAGGAACAAGCCCATTTTCTTGTTCAGATGATAATGAACGCCATTCTAAATCCTTTTTAATATTAATAATGGCATCAATACGAAATCCTCCGATTCCTTTTTCTAACCACCAATTAATCATTGTATAAATTTCTTCACGTACGACAGGATTTTGCCAATTTAAATCAGGTTGTCCTTTATGGAATGAGTGTAAATAATATTTATTTGTTCCAGGAACTTTATCCCACACACTGCCTCCAAAATAAGTTTCCCAGTTATTGGGTTCTTTTTCACTTTCAATAAAATAGAAATAATCTGCATAAGGGCCATCTGGATCTGCTAATGCTTTTTGAAACCATTCATGTTGATCAGAGCAGTGGTTCACTACTAAATCCATAATAATTGAAATACCACGTTTTTTCGCTTCAGCAATTAGTTCTTCCATATCTTCCATTGTTCCAAACTGTGGATCAATCGCATAATAATCTGCAATATCATATCCTTGGTCGACAAACGGACTCTTATACACAGGAGACAACCATAAAATATCAATTCCCAAACTTTGTAAGTAATCGAGTTTTTCAGTAATTCCTTTTAAATCTCCAATTCCATCTCCATTACTATCATTAAAACTTTTTGGATAAATTTGATAAGCTACTTTGCCTTTCCACCAATCTTTTTCCATCATTGGTAGCCTCCTTCACAATCGTTAATGACTTTATTCTGATACAATTCCCTCACACTGTCAAGCAACAAAAAAGAGATAAACGATTGTTTCCGTCTATCTCTTGAAAAATAATTGCTGTCTTATAAACGCTTGCTATATTTACGATATTGATAATATCTATAAGCATAAACGCTAGTACGATATAAATAGAAAATCACTAAAATAGCAAATAATTTATTATGTACAACCGTTAATATAACACAAGCACATGCTATTATAAACATGATTATTGCATAAACTAAATCTTTCATTCTCACACCTCCATTACTTCTCTTCTTTTTTCTGTTTATCTTTAACATATCGATACGCATTAAAAGCACTAGAAATTCCAAATAAAGCAGCGACTAATGCATACCATTTATTATCGATCACTGCTAGTAACGCAAACGAAAGGGTACATAATGCATAAATAATCGTATTCCATAAATACAAAGGAATGTTCTTCATCTGCCTGTCTCCTTATTTCAATTTATCATGTTCATAAGTATGAACTAATTCTAAGCCTTTAAACCTTTGCTGTCTTAATGCTTCATAAACAACAATTGCTGCTGTATTCGACAAATTTAAGGAACGAACGTGAGTGTCATTCATCGGTAATCTTAAACAACTTTCTTCATGTTCACGCATAAATTCTTCTGGTAATCCTGTTGTTTCTTTTCCAAAAATGAAAAATTGCTCTTCATCCTTTGACAAATCGACTTCATCATAAGTATGATTCGCAAATTTTGTAATTAAATAAATGGGACGATTACCTAAATATTCCATAAACGCTTCTAGTGAATCATGATACGTAATATCCACATCATTCCAATAATCTAGACCCGCACGTTTTAAGTGCTTATCATCTGTTGAAAATCCTAATTGCCCCACTAAATGTAGCGGTGAATTCGTTGCTGCACAAGTACGCGCAATATTTCCAGTATTCGCTGGAATTTGTGGTTCAAATAATACAATATGATTAATCGTCATAAGATCACTCCTCAGGATTTTTTGGTAGTTTTTCGTGTAATGTTTGAATCGCTTCTTCTAATTCAACAACTAAATCGGTTTCTTCTTTCGTTGTTGCTTCAACTTTTCGAGCTTTTTCTAACATTTCTGTAAAATAATGAATCAGTTCTTCGCTCGATTCTGAAATAATCTCACTCACAGCCCAAGCTGCTGTTCCTTTCATGACAGGTCGCATATCTTCCTTCATCACTTTCAATAATAGAGGAACAGCTGTTTTATCACGATAATTTGCTAATGCAATAATCGCATTTCTCTGCAGTGGCTTCTTCCCTCGCCATGAACCAGCCATCTTCCCAAATCGTTCTTTGAATTCCTTATTCGAAATCGTCACTAATGGTTTTAATAATGGATGTGTTTCTTCCACAGATGGTTCCATTTCAGGATGTAAATGAAAATCTTTCCCTTTATTATACGGACAAACTTGCTGGCAAATGTCACAACCATAAATAACATGCCCTATTTTTTTACGATATTCCTTCGGCATAAAGCCCTTTGTTTGTGTTTGATATGATAAACAACGTTGGGCATTCATTTTACCATTTCCTAATAAAGCATTAGTCGGACAAAAATCTACACAGCGTGTACAATCTCCACAACCGTAATCAACGGGACTATCCACTGGAAATTCAATATTCGTAATTAATTCGCCTAAATAAACATAGGAACCAAATTCCTTTGTCACTAATAAACCATTTTTTCCAACAAAACCTATCCCAGCACGTTCAGCAACACGGACATCGATTAATTCTCCCGTATCCACCATTGGTTTAAACGCAACATCTTCTTGATTCACTTCACTTTTAATATAGTCAATTAAAGCTTCCATTCTTCTAGATAAAATAAAATGGTAATCTTCTCCCCAAGAAGCTCTCGCAAAAGCTCCACGTCGCTCACCTTTTACACGTTCAGGCTTCTTACTCGGTAAAGTCGGATATGCCAAAGCAATCGAAATAATCGTCTTAGGAGAATCAAAAATCTTCTCTGGGTAAATTCTCTCTTCTAAAATTGGATGCTCAAATCCCGTTGTATGTCCTAACTCTTTAGATTCTTGCATCCCTTGAGCTAAATGATCAAAGGGTGCAGCAGAAGCAAATCCGATTTTATCGATACCCAGTTCCTTACTTTTCTTTTGAATTTTTTCTTTTAAAAGAGCTGTATCCATCGATTCACTTCCTTTCACTTTCATTGATTACTCTTCTTATTGTAACTCATTTTCCATAAAAAAACGATAAAAAAAACGCTAGCCTTCGGTGTCAATCACGGCGAAAGTTAACGTTAGTCTAGAGAGTCGATTATTTAGCAAATACTTACTAAATAAAGCGATGAACTTATCTTAACTTTTTTTTATAAAAAAATCAACATTTTTTATAAAAAATCTTTTACGATTTTTTTAAATTCCACTCACTCTAAATTCCGCAACTGAGACCGTTAAAACCGCTAGCACCTCTTCCATAAAGAAAAAAAGGATGAATCCCTTAATGAGATTCATCCTTCATTCATATTATAATCCAAAATTGATATACGTTGCTTGAGCAGCAATGTTTGCAGGAATTGTACGAGTTGAAATTACGTTTACACCTTGTACGTTCATTTCTGAGATGAATAATGATCCATCAGCATTTACACGTTCAACGAATCCAACGTGACCATATACAGGGTCTGCTCCTGCTAAGCCTCTTTGGAACACAATTGCTGTACCAGCACGTGGAGTTGATGAAACTCCATAACCTGCTGCTGCAGCATTTCCTGACCATTCAGCAGCATTTCCTAATGCTGGAGTGCTAATTGGTGCTCCTAATTGTGCAAAACGGTTATATACATAATATGTACATTGTCCAAAATATCCACCATTTAAAGCTGCTACAAACGATGGGTCTGGAGCTGCAAATGAGCCACCAACCACGATATTTGCTGCCTTAGCTGGTGCTGGAGTTGATACAGTTGTTGCTACTGTTGAAGTTGTAGAAGCTGCTTCACTCTTAGCTGCGATTGTCGCTGGAGTTGATGCTGTTGCCGCTGCTGGAGTAGCTGCTGCTGTTGCAACTGCTTCTTCTGTTGCTTTTAACATTGCTTCTTTTGCTGCTTCTGCTGCTTTTTGTGCTGCTGCTTTTTCAGCATCTGCACGAGCTTTTTCAGCAGCCAATCTTTCTTTTTCTTGAACTAAACCATCACGAGTTGCAATTGCTTCTAATTCTTCATTTGAAAGATTTGCTAAAGTAACTTTATGTTTTGTAAATGTTGCACTTAATTCAGATTGTAAATTTTGTAATTGTGCTTCATTTGCTTCTTGTTTTGCCAAATTAGCTTTTTGAGCTTGTTCTTTTGTTTCAACTTGCTCTTTATCACGAGATTGTTCTTGCATTAATTGACGATTTGCACCAACTAAGTCAACAATAACCCCAATACGATTCACTACATCTGTAATAGAATCTGCATTTAATAAGAAGTCTACGTATGAACGTGCTCCATTCACTTGAACTGCACGAGCTTGATCTTGTAAACGTACATTACGTTCGGCAATCAATGTTTCAAGTTTTGAAATTTCTGATTTTAATACTTCTAAGTTTGCTTTAGCAGTTTCTTGTTCTGCTTGAACTGAATTAATTCTTGATTGTACATTTGATAAATCTTGAGATAATTGTTCTACTTGACTTGCTACTGCTTGTTTTTGATTATTTAAATTTTGAATTTGAGAATTTGCTGAGTTAATTTGTGTTTCAATATCTTGAGCACTTACTGATGGTGCTAAAGAACCTAACGCTAATACTGTCCCTGTTACTACGAAAGTTAATAACTTCTTATTCAAATGATTCCCTCCAAACGGATTTACTTATATAAATGGCACTAAATGAAAGTGCTTATAATTCTTACTGGTAACATCATAACATAGGACTAAAACCCTATGTTGATTTTCGCAGAATTGTATCGTCATTGTAACAAAACTGTAACATTCCGTTTTTTTGTTGAAATCATTCACTATTTATTATTCTAATTTGTCATGAATCTCATGCCATAGACATACTTCTAACATCAAAAAAAGGCTAGATTTCTCTAACCTTTCTCCAAATACTATTTTAATTTTACTAAGAAATATTTTTTCTTACCACGACGAACTAATACAAAACGCCCTTCAAAGGATTGGTCTGGAGTCCATACATGTTCTAAATCAGTAATTTTTTCTCCATTAATGGAGATTGCACCATTTTGAATATCTTCGCGAGATTGACGACGACTTGGCTCAATTCCTAAATCTACTAACCACGTTGCTAAGTTTTGTTCTACTTTTTCACTTTCAAATGTTGGCATATTTTTGAACCCTTGTTCAATTTCATCAGCATTTAATTGTTGAACATCCCCAGTGAATAAAGCATTGGTAATTTTCAAGGCATCTTGTAAAGCTGCTTCACCATGTACAAAACGTGTCACTTCTTCTGCTAAACGTTTTTGCGCTTGGCGTTTATGAGGTTCTTCTTGTACAGCAGTTTCTAACGCTTCAATTTCTTCTTTTTCTAAGAATGTAAAGTACTTAATATATTTAATGACATCACGGTCATCTTGATTTAACCAGAATTGGTAGAATTCATATGGAGTTGTTTTTTCTGGATCTAACCATACTGCACCACCAGCTGATTTTCCGAATTTCGTACCGTCAGATTTTAACATCAATGGAATTGTTAATCCATACGCACGTGATTCTGCTCCTTCTACTTTACGAATTAATTCTAAACCTGCTGTAATATTTCCCCATTGGTCAGCCCCACCAATTTGCACTTGAACATCTTCTTTACGGAATAATTGTAAGAAGTCGATAGATTGTAAAATTTGGTAAGAAAACTCTGTAAATGAAATTCCTACTTCTAAACGACTAGCAACAACATCTTTTGCTAACATTGTATTTAAGTTGAAATGTTTCCCATAATCACGTAAGAAGTCTAATAAAGATAGTTCTTTTGTCCAATCATAGTTATTCACTAATCGAACGGCTTCTTGGTCTTCTTGGCTTGTTAAGAATAAACGTTTCATTTGAGCAGTTAATTTTTCAACATTATGTTGTACTTGTTCTTTTGTTTGTAAAACACGTTCACTTGTACGTCCACTTGGATCTCCAATAGAACCTGTTGCTCCCCCAATTACAATAACTGGACGGTGTCCTGCTAGTTGGAAACGACGTAAAATCATAAACGGAATTAAATGTCCAATATGCATACTATCTCCTGTTGGATCCACACCACAGTATAATGAAACTGATTTTTCTTGCGTTAATTGACGCAAACCTTCTTCATCTGTCATTTGATTAATGGCACCACGCCACATTAAATCATCAATAATATTCATACAAATCCTCCTTATATTGTTGCAATTTTCTTGCACATTTTTAAGCAAATAAAAAAGTCCCTAATAGCCCAAAAAGCTATTAGGGACGACTTTGCCGTGTTACCACCCTTATTGTAGTTAAAAACTACCTCTCAAATCCTTATCGCGGATAGACGCTGTTTGCCACAGTTTGCTCTCAAGTGTACTTCGATTCTAGGTTGGATTGTCTTGCACCTACCGACAATTCTCTTTTTGCTCCGATACTAGTCTCTACTGCGCTTGATCATTGCTCTCGATTTAATTGTTATCAGTATACTGACAATCCATGAAACTGTCAACTGCTTTCCTAGCGAACCCAGGCTCCAGTTTCATCTACTTGATAGCCATCTACTGTTTTTTCTGAAACAGCCATTTTACCACTGTCTTTTAAGAAATACCATTTACCAGATGACTCAACCCATCCTGTCTTCATTTCACCTGATGGTGCAAAATAATACCAAGCATCATTCCATTGCACCCAACCTGTTTCCATACCACCTGAAGTATTGAAGTAATACCATTTTCCTTCCACTTGAACCCAGCCAGTTTCCATTGCGCCAGATTCATTTAAGTAATACCAAACTCCATTCAGCATTTTCCATCCTTTTTGCATACTTCCATTTTCATTCAAATAATACCATTTTTCTTTCACTTGAACCCAACCTGTTTCCATTGCACCAGATTCATTTAAGTAGTACCAAACTCCATTCAAATTTTTCCATCCTGTTTGCATTTTTCCAGATATATCGAAATAATACCATCTATCTTTTACTTCTACCCAACCTTTTGAAACAACACCACGTTCTGGAATGTAGTACCAATGTCCATCATCGAACACCCATTTTTCTTGTAAATAGCCTTGTTCATTAAAATAGAAATACCCTTTATCTGGCACAGATGTATGAATATCATCACCTTCAACAACATTGATTAAACCTTGTTGAACAACTGGTAATACTTGCCAACCTTTTAATGGTTTAAAGTTATCTCCAATATATACCCAAGTATTGTCTACCGCTTGCCATTTTAACGCACGTTTTCCATCACGGTATAACACTTTGCTGCCGCCTTTTTCAACTTTCCATTCAGGCGTACTCGATCTGAATGGTTGTCCACACTTCGATACAGGTACATGTGCATCCCCTTTAACAAGAGCGTTCTCTTGAACTACACATTTTGGAATTATCCCTTCATTTTCAGCGGCTTGCACATTTTGTGTCACCACAACAGTTGATAAGGCCATCGCACCTAATAAAAACTTCATTTTTCTCATCATTTTCACTCCCCTTTACTTGTGTGAATATTATAGCAAACTTATCTTTTATTTGTCTATATTTCGGGGGGTATAACAAAGATGTATAAAAGAAGGTCTGAAATAACAAGTATTTATAATCAGAAAAACGATTCATCTTCCTATCATGAATAATAGAAAACAAAAAATAGGGCTCGCCCTCAGATAGAAATCTATCGTCAAACGACTGCCCTATTCAGTCAATTTCGTTATTATTTATTAACGTTTTCCCATTTCCAGCTTACTACTTCTGGAATATCTTCACCGTGTTCACGGATATAGCTGTGGTGGAATTCCACTGTTTCATCCATTTTCGCAGCAAATGCGCTAGCTTTGTCACCATATACAGCAACTGCAGCATCTTTTGCAACGTGGAAGCGGTCCATTTCAGAAAGAACACGCATATCGAATGGAGTTGTAATATCTCCGTTTTCACGGTAACCGTGGATATGAACATTATGGTTGTTACGATCGAAGAATAAATCACGAATCATACCTTCATATCCGTGGAAGCAGAATACTACTGGTTTGTCAGCTGTAAATAATTTATCAAATTCTTCATCAGATAAACCACGAGGGTCAACTTTTGGAGAACGTAATTTTAAGATATCTACAACGTTGATGAAGCGGATTTTCAATTCTGGGAATTGTTTATGCAAGATTGAAATACCTGCTAATGCTTCTAAGTTTGGTTCAGTACCTGCAGCAGCAATCACTACATCTGGCTCTTCGCCATCTTTAACAGTTGAAGCCCAGTCAATTACTTTATATCCTTCGCTAACTAATTCTTTAGCTTCTTCTACTGAGTAGAATTGAGGACGTGGGTGTTTAGATGAAACGATTAAGTTAATTTTATCTTCTGAACTTAAGGCTTCAGCCATAACTGCCATCAAGCTGTTTGTATCTGCTGGTAAATATTCACGAACGAATTCTGGTTTTTTCTCAGCTAAGTGAGTTAATAAACCTGGATCTTGGTGAGTATATCCATTGTGGTCTTGTTGGAACACTGTTGATGTTGCAATCAAGTTTAATGATGGATAGTTTTTACGCCATGGAGCGTGAGTTTTAGATTTACGTAACCATTTGAAGTGTTGAGTGATCATTGAGTCAACTACACGTAAGAATGATTCGTAAGATGCGAAGAATCCGTGACGACCTGTTAATACATACCCTTCTAAGAATCCTTCTGCTTGGTGTTCTGATAATTGTGAATCGATGACACGACCAACTGGTGAAATCCATTCATCATAGCTTTCATCACGACGACCAACCCATTGACGGTTTGTTGCTTTAAATACTTCGTTTAGACGGTTAGATTTAGTTTCATCTGGTCCGAAAATACGGAAGTTTTCTGGGTTAGCTTTTACTAAGTCAGCTGCAAATTTACCAAATTCAATCATATCTTGTTTTTGGATAGCACCTGGAGTTGAAGTATCAACTGCATGTTTAGTCCAATCAGTAATTTCCATTGGTTTTACAACCCCTGCATTAGTGATTGGGTTCATGCTCATACGACGGTCACCTTTTGGTGAAATAGCAGCAATTTCTTCTACTAATTTTCCGTTTTCATCGAATAATTCTTCTGGACGGTATGATTTCAACCAGTCTAATAATGCATCGATGTGTTCCATTGATTCACCTGATACTGGAATTGGAACTTGGTGAGCACGGAATCCACCTTCGATTGGTTCGCTGTTCCATTCTTTTGGACCAGTCCATCCTTTTGGTGTACGTACTACTAATACTGGCCAATGAGGCATTGTTGCTTCTTCAGCTTTTTTAGCACGAGCTTCTTTTTGGATTGCTTGAATTTTTTCAATTGCTTCGTCTAATTTTTCAGCCATTAATGGGTGAACTTTTTCAGGGTCAGTTCCTTCAACAAATACTGGATCCCATCCTAAACCGTTAAAGAATTGAGTTAATTCTTCATCAGTACGACGAGCTAAAATTGTTGGGTTGTGGATTTTACCACCGTTTAAGTAAAGAATTGGAAGTACAGCTCCATCATTTACAGGGTTGATGAATGTGTTTGAGAACCAACCAGCTGCTAATGGGCCTGTTTCTGCTTCTCCATCTCCGATAACTGCAGCAGCAATTACGTTAGGATTATCTAAGATAGCACCTGTTGCATGAGATAATGAGTAACCTAATTCTCCACCTTCGTGAATAGAACCAGGAGTTTCAGGAGCAGCATGTGATGCAATTCCTCCTGGGAATGAGAAAATTTTACACAATTGTTTGAAGCCAGCTTCATCTTGCGTAATATTTGGATATAATTCAGTATAAGAACCGTCTAAGTAAGAGTTAGATACCATTACTTGTCCACCGTGTCCAGGACCTTCAATGTAGAACATATCTAAGTCATATTTGTTAATCGCACGGTTTAAGTGTGCGTAAATAAAGTTTTGTCCTGCGATTGTTCCCCAGTGTCCGATTGGATGTAATTTAACGTCTTCTTTTTGTACAGGACGACGTAATAGTGGATTATCTTTCAAGTACATTTGTGCTACTGAAATATAGTTAGCTGCGCGCCACCACGCATCCACTTTTGCTAAGTATTCTGGTGTATCAAATTGTGTCATTTATAATTCTTCCCTTCTAGTTTTCTCTTCCAAAGAAAATTTGAAAAATGGCGTTTCAAAAATCCTTCAAAAAATAACCGTCAAGTATTTAACATATCTTTTTTCCCTTGTCAAGAAAATTTTAAAAATCAATCATTATTTTATACTATTTTCTAAATATTTTAGGATTTATTCCGAAAAAACAGTTATCATTTTGAGTTTTGAAAACGTTCATAACCACTTTTATTTGACTGTTTGGCTACAAATTTCTTTAGTGGAATGATACAATTTTTAAAGACCTTTGTTAGAGTATTCAATAGAAATTTACATAAATTTTTAAAACAAAAAATTCAATCAAAAAAACTGTGAAATTCTCTTAACAACAGGTATTCCATCATATCATTTAAACGCTACCATTGCAAGAATTATAAACTGCAATTTGAGATAAAAAATTGGCGTTTACACCATAAAAAATCCCTCCATCATTCGATAGAGGGATGATATTCTCAATTATTCTTCTATAAATTCAGCATCGATTACTTGAGGAGCTGATTTTTCTTTATAAATTTCAATATTTGCTAAATCATCTTTTGCTAAATGTTTTCTTAATTTTTCTGCCATGGCATTAAAAGTAATATACGTCAACGCACCAGAAGTTACTGCGCCAACAACTGGAACAACTTTGGACACACCATTGGCAAAGATTTTTTTAGACATTTGAACTCCAAGAATGGATGCAATTTTTTTGACTATTGGATAAACGAAGCCTTTTGTAAATGCATGTTGAGGTAATTTTTTTGCAACTTGTTTCGCAATTTGCGCGGATAAAGCATGAACCGCATTTACTGCGCTGTTAACACCAAACATAATTCCGATGAATAAAATGAGTAAATTTTTCGTTTCTTCATTCATTTCTTTGGCATCAAAATTCAGTTCACTCCAGCCATATAAATAAATTAACTTTTGCAACACTCGTAAAATATGGGCAAAATATTGCGCTAAATCTGCTGGAAGTGAGCCAAGAATCGCAAAACCTCCTGGAAGTCCTGCTGCTGCAGAAATTGTACTTACTTGAGTAGCCTCTCCTTTAATACAACTCTTTGCAATTTGATTAATCTCTTCTACTGGAATTCCTGCATATGCCGGATTATATTGAATCGCTAATTCAACTACTTCTGGATGATATCGATCTCTTAATTCTTTTCTTAAAAATAATTCTCTATCAATTTTTACCATGGGAAGTTTTGTCGTTTCCAATAGTAATCGATCAATTTTTAATAATTTCAACATTCTGTCTCCTAATTTATTCCAATACTTTTTGCTTGATTATAGCATAGGTTAAGGTGAGCGTACACTAAGCGCGTCATAAACTTGACTTTATATCGCATAACTTTTGTTGCTTACGTTATTTCAGAATTGATATAATTAACTTATAAGGGAGGAATGGTTGATGACAGACAGCGCATTTTTATACACTCTTAATCCAGATGGTTCAGCAATCATCGGATATGAAGATTATGATGTCGATATTTTTGATGGAGATGACTATGAAGTTACTTACTTATTAGATTCAGAAAACTTTACTAGTCTCTTGCATCATCTCAATATTCCATTGAATCATGATACTAAAAAACAATTAAAAAAAGAATTTGGGCAGCATTTTGACTCTAGAAAATTCGAGGAGTTTTGTAAGAAAAATGATATTACTTATGAACGTAATGTTAGAATTGGATAAAAATATTAAAGTTTTATAGAAATTCGGGGAGAATAATCACTTATGGAAGAAATAACTTATGTGAAATTTAAATCAGGTTCAGGACGCAAAGGGAAAACATATTTTGAAGCTGTGGATCAAGGATTAAATGAATTTATAAACACTAAAGCATGGAACGAAAATATTCCTGATTTAGAACCTCGAAACTACAATGTTCATGTAGAAGCTTCCTATCTTTGTCATGGAATTTGGACAAAAATAATGAAGAACAAGAGTAACAAGGGAAAACCCTATTCCTCTAATTATTTTTATTGGAAAAATAATGACCTGAAACATGAATTTTTATTTCATTTTGATATTATGAATAATCCTAAAAAACAAAGTTGTGGATTAGCTCATTGTTGTAGCAGTAAAGAATTAGAGGACTGGACTAAAATTTACCATACAATCGGTAATATGGCTCCAATTCCTTGGTTTAGAGTTGATAGTCCAATACTTAGGGAGAGCAAGAAAATCAATCGTTATATAAACGGGCAAAGGCTTCACCTCGCCTTGAATGAACGTTGGGATTTATTTTTAAATCTCTTAAAAAACAACTGGAGTCATTGGTGTGATGAAAAATCATTTACATTTGAATCCTATATGATATTGACTTGCCAGCAAATTTATTATTCAGACATTTATAATAACTTTAAAAAAGAAATTAAAGATATCCATAAAATCACATTAGAAACATTGAAACAATGGGATAAAATGATTACGAATAAAAGTAAACTTATTTCATTTTCCGAAATCCCAGATGATGAGTCTATAGGAGAGTTAATCATCAATCTCATAAAAATAAGATGCCATGTCATTGGATTACTGCTAAAAGCCTTTCACAAATGAAATGACCCCAAAAGTCTAACTTTTTGGGGTCATTTTACTATTCTGGATTTTCTTATATTATTTTAAATTTTAAACCTTTTTTAATTACCTAATATTTTGCTTTTTTATCCAACAGATAATTCCGGCAACTAAGATTGCTATCAAAATTACCATACCTGTTAAAACATATGGGCCAGTATTCATTGATTCCACCTCCCTGATATAGTTTTAATTCTACAAATAATCTTCAGCAAACTCTATTCTATTAATTTTGTAATTCGATATTTAACCGCTTTCACCTATTAATATTATACTCCTACTTTTTTGAAATTAATAGAGTCAAGTTAAACTTTTTTAGCATTATTCTAAATATAATATATATAATCTGACTACGAGATTATTGCTATCTTATACAAAAATTAAAGCCCAGAAACGATTTGTTTCTAGGCTTTTTATAAATTCTATTTCCTACTCCCATTCAATCGTAGCAGGTGGTTTACTTGTAATGTCATACACCACTCGGTTCACATGCCCTACTTCATTCACAATTCTTGCACTGATTGTTTGTAAGACTTCCCATGGGATTCTAGCGAAGTCACTTGTCATGCCGTCAATACTTGTTACCGCACGAATGCCGATTGTGTAATCATAGGTTCTTCCGTCTCCCATTACTCCGACACTGCGGATTCCTGGCAAGACTGTGAAGTATTGCCATACGTCTCTTTCAAGTCCGTTTTTAGCAATTTCTTCTCTTAAGATGGCATCACTTTCTCGTACAATTTCTAGTTTTTCTTCAGTTACTTCTCCTAATACTCGAATGCCTAGTCCTGGTCCTGGGAATGGTTGGCGCCATACGATTGAATCTGGCATACCTAATGCTGTTCCTAAGGCACGAACTTCGTCTTTGAATAATGTATTCAGAGGTTCAATTAATTCAAATTGCATATCCTCTGGTAGTCCTCCCACATTGTGGTGAGACTTAATGGTTTGAGCTGTTTTTGTTCCTGATTCGATAATATCTGTATATAAAGTTCCTTGTGCTAAGAAATCCACATCCGTTAGTTTTGCGGCTTCGTCATCGAATACATACACAAATTCATTTCCAATAATTTTACGTTTTTGTTCTGGATCACTAACGCCTTTTAGTTTGGATAAGAAACGTTCTTGGGCATTCACTCGGATAATATTTAATCCAAATTTTCCAGAGAGGCTTTCCATTACTTGGTCGCCTTCGTCTTTTCTAAGTAAGCCGTGGTCTACAAAAATACATGTTAATTGGTCGCCGATTGCTTTTTGTAATAGAACCCCTACAACGCTTGAGTCAACTCCGCCTGATAAACCTAATAATACTTTTTTATTGCCAACTTTTTCACGGATTTTTTCAATTTCCATCTCGATGAAGTTTGCCATCGTCCAATCACCTGTTGCGCCACAAATATTAAACACGAAGTTTTTCAACATATCATTTCCATGAATACTGTGACGTACTTCTGGATGGAATTGTACTCCATAAATATTTCGTTCTGGATTTTCAAATGCTGCAAATGGTGTGTGGTCATTCGAAGCTGTTACAGTGAAACCTTCAGGGATAGCTGTAATTCTGTCACCATGGCTCATTAAGACTTCTTCTGAAGTAGATAATCCTTGGAAAATTCCTGAATCTGTATTAAATACTTCTACTTTTGCAGGACCATATTCTCTTGTCGGTGAAGATTCAACAGTTCCTCCAAATAAATGAGTTGTCAACTGCATTCCATAACAGATTCCTAATACTGGAATTCCTAATTCAAAAATTTCAGGATCTACTGTAAAAGCTCCTGATTCATAAACACTATGAGGTCCTCCAGAGAAAATAATCCCTTTTACATTTCCATGCTTTTTGATTTCTTCGGCTGTAATATCATTATGAAGTAACTCACTGAATACTCCAAACTCACGAATACGACGTGTAATCAGTTGGTTATACTGACTTCCAAAATCTAATACAATAATTTTTTCTAACGAAGTGGTTCTTGTTGACATAAAAAGCCTCCTTAGTCTTATTATCTATATTGTAGCAGAAAATCACGAAAATTACCTTAAATATTTGTAAAATTCGTTCGGATTCTTATTAAATTTTCTCATTTTTCATGTATTATCCTTCTATTCAAAAAAAGAACCCACAGAGACGTCTATCCTGCGAGTTCTTCTTCCATTTTTTAGTATTTCTTCACTTGGACATAGTCAATATGATGTCCGTATGTTTTATGCAAAATAAAGTCTGCACGTCCTTTTGTTGGTAAGATGTATTCCTTTAAATTCTTCAAATTCGTTTTTTTCCATACATCTTTTGCCATAGCAATCGCTTCTTCTCGGTCTCCAATCGCAAACTGGTAATAAAAATTATCAGGTTGAGTTTTTGCTCGTTCCATTAATAATTCAAAACGTTCTAAGTACCATTTTTCAATCAGATTTTCTTCCGCATCCACATAAATCGACCAGTCAAAGAAATCACTGACGTAAATTTCTCGATTCGGTGGCAATTGTAATACATTAATTCCTTCCACAATTAAAATATCAGGTGGATAGATGACTTGTTTTTCATTTGGAATAATGTCGTAAATTTCATGAGAATAAACAGGTGCTTCAACAGCTTCTTCTCCTGTTTTAATATCCAGTAAGAAATTCACTAATGATTCCATATCATAACTTTCCGGGAATCCTTTTCGGTGTAAAATCCCTTTTTCCACTAAATCCTTTGTTGGCCATAAAAATCCATCCGTTGTCATTAGTTCAACGGTTAATTCTGGATATTTTTGTTGGAGCATTGTTTGCATTAAACGTGCCGTTGTACTTTTCCCAACTGCCACACTTCCTGAAACGCCAATAATAAACGGAACTTTCTTCTTCGGTTGTTTTAAGAAAAATTGTTCTTGTTCATGAATTTGTCCATGCTTTTGATAATAGATGTCAAAGTAATCTAATAAGGGTGCATATACTTCTTGTACGTCAATTAATGAAATTCTATCATTCAATGATGTTAAATGTTCTAATTCGTGTAATGTTAGTGCCAAGTGATGAGCGTTTTGATATTGTTTCCATTCATCTCGGCTAATATGATAATACGTCGATGTGTCTGTCACAACGATTCTCTCCTTTTGTTGAATTGCTTTTCTTGCGTATTTTACCATAGTTTTTTTAGGATGACTAACGATTGGGTCTTTAAATTTCCTTTAAATCCTCGCTTGTTCGTTTACACCTTTAGTGGTTTTTAGTATGATAAATAAGAGAAATTATGAAGGAGTTTTATCATGGAATATACAACAGCTTCCGGTATGGGACAGTCTACTGGAAAAGTCATTTTAATGGGGGAACATGCAGTCGTCCATCATCAACCTGCGATTGCCATTCCTTTTTCCGGTGTATCAGTTCAAGCAAAAATTCAACCAAGCTCTCATCCGCTAAGCATTCATTGCGACTTTTATAGTGGATTAGCTTATGAAATGCCGGAAGTATTAAAAAGTTTAAAATTTACAATCCATGAAGCATTGAATCAAATTGAACAACTTCGTCCTGAATTAGGAATTACGCCTACTACTCGTTCGTATTGGAATAATGGAAAAGTAGAAAAAGGCGAGGCTTCCTTCGTACAAGCACCTTCTATCGAGATTACGATTACTTCTTCGATCCCTGCAGAACGTGGCATGGGATCAAGCGCAGCTGTTTCAGTAGCGGTAGTGAGAGGATTGTTTAATTATTACAATGTTCCTTTAAGCGATACATTATTATTCGAAATTGTACAAGCTTCTGAAAAAATCGCTCATGGAAATCCAAGTGGTATTGATACAGCAACGACTAGTGGAAAAGAAGCTGTGTTTTTTATAAAAGGAGAAGCTTTACAACCTCTGTCTATTCAACTAAAAGGAACTTTAATTGTGGCAGATACAGGTATTACAGGACAAACACTAAAAGCCGTTCAAGCTGTACAAGAAAAAATCCAACAAGAACCCATTTCTACTCAAAAAATTATTGAAGAAATTGGAGAACTAGTACATACTGCTAAAACTTGTCTAGCAAAAGGAGACGTTCATACATTAGGAATTCTTTTAACTCAAAACCATGCACTTCTTCAACAATTAGAAGTATCAAACGAAACATTAGACCATCTTGTTCAAACGGCTCTTGAAAATGGAGCGATTGGTGCCAAAATGACAGGTGGCGGACTTGGTGGTTGTATGATTGCTCTTACAGCAAATCTTGAAGAAGCTGAAAAAATTGCTGAAGCTTTACAAGAAGCAGGAGCTGTACAAACATGGACACACTCATTTTCCAATGAATAAAAAGGAGCTTATATGAAAACAACAGGAATTGCACGTGCGCATACAAATATTGCACTGATTAAATATTGGGGAAAAAAAGATAAAGCATTATTTCTTCCAATGAATAGTAGCTTATCCCTCACATTAGAGGCTTTTTATACTGATACAAAAATTACTTTAGATGAAACTTTAGAAAAAGATGAATTTTATTTAAATAATGTTTTGCAACAAGAAGCTGAAACACAAAAAATTTCAAAATTTTTAGATTTATTCCGTATTCCTGCAAAGGAAACACGATTTGCACGTATTGAGAGTTATAACTTTGTTCCTACTGCAGCTGGTTTAGCAAGTTCTGCTTCAGCTTTTGCTGCTTTAGCAGGAGCGATGCATCAAGCAATGGGATGGAATTTATCAAGAAGTGAATTATCAACATATGCTCGTCGTGGAAGTGGAAGTTCTACGAGAAGTTTATTTGGCGGCTTTGTTGAATGGAATCAAGGAACCAACTCCGAAGATAGTATGGCAATTCCTATTGACGATGCTTCTTGGGATATTGGAATGCTTATCGTCGTTGTGAATGGTGCTGCTAAAAAAATCTCCAGCCGGGTTGGAATGGAACAAACAGTTGCCACTTCTCCTTTCTATCCTGCATGGGTAGAAAGTGCGAAAACTGATTTAAAAGAAATTAAAACAGCCATCCAAGAGAAAAACTTTACTCGAATGGGAGAAATTGCCGAATTTAATGGAATGAAAATGCATGCGACAATGCTTGCAAGTCAACCTCCATTTTGTTATTTTGAACCAGATAGTCTGATTGCTCAGCAACAAGTCGTGTACTTACGTGAAGTATTAGGAATTCCTGCTTATTACACAATGGATGCTGGTCCGAATGTAAAAGTGCTTTGTAAAGCGAGTGATTTAGACAAAGTCCGTGACCATTTCAAACAATATTTTGCTTCTGAAAAACTTATTTCCTCTCTTCCAGGAGAAGCAATGAGAACTTTAACAGAAGAAGAATGGCAAGAAAGCATTCAACATTTCAATCAAAAAGGAATTTAACTATGAATATACAAGCTACTGCTCCTGGAAAACTATTTATCGCTGGTGAATATGCAGTCGTCACTCCAGGACAACCGGCACTCATTGCAGCTATCAATCGCTATTTAACGGTTGATTTAACTCCTTCCATTGAAGAAGTTGGAACGATTTATTCCACTCAACAACCGGATTTGACGCTTCATTGGAAAAGAGAACAAGGACTTTTACAAATAATCGAAGAAAATCATCCATATACATTAATGACTACTGCGATTGAAGTTGCCGAAACTTATGCGAAACAACGAAACTATTGGAATGAAGAGTTCTATCATTTAACAGTGACAAGCCAATTAGACGATGTTCACTCTAACATCAAATTTGGTCTTGGATCTAGTGGAGCTGTTGTTGTCGCAACCATTGACGCTATTTTACAGTGGCATCATGTTCCTGTTGAACCTCTACTCGTTTATAAATTAGCAGCCATTACGAATACTCTGCTTGGTAGTAATGGTTCCTTAGGAGATATTGCTTCTAGTGCCTTTGGAGGTATCATTTTATACCAACGAATCGATGCAACATGGATCCAAGAACAATTGCAACAGTATTCCATTTCAGAAGTTGTCAACAAAGAATGGACTGGCTTAGTCATTCAGCCATTATCTTTACCAACAGCGCTAAAAATGCTTGTTGGATGGACAAAGGAAAAAGCCGACACTTCTTCGTTCGTATCATCTGTCACTCATACAAGAACGCAAGCAGAAAAGGATGCATATTACCAACAATTTTTAAAACAAAACACAACAATTTTAAACCAGATAACGACTGCTTTAACAGAAGAAGATACTGAAGCATTTCTACAAGGAATTACGGATAACCGATCTCTCTTATTAGACTTTGCTAAAGAGATGAATATTGTACTCGAAACTCCATCCTTAACCAAACTTTGCCAAATTGCGCTTCAAGAAAACGCAAGTGCCAAAACTTCTGGAGCTGGTGGAGGCGATTGTGGAATTTGCTTTATTACAAAACCTCAACAAGAAGAAACCATTACGACCCAATGGGAAAAAGCTGGTATTCTTCCACTAAACTTAGAAATAGCCCCTTCAAAAGGTGCTATTAGAAAGGAGCTCTCATGACACAAGCCTATACACAACAAATGAAAAGAAAAGATGAACATGTAGGTCATGCGACTCAACAATATCAATCACAGTCGCATTTAGAATTACGACAAACGCGTTTTGTTCATCATCCCCTATCTGAAATGGCTGTAGATGAAGTTTCTCTTCAAACAAAAATGGCAGGATTCACTTTAGAAACTCCATTTTTCATTAATGCCATTACTGGTGGAAGTCCTCGAACAACTCTCATTAATCAACGCCTAGCACAATTAGCACATGAAACAGGAATTGCGATGGCAACCGGATCGATGAGTATTGCCATGAAAGACCCTTCTACTGCAGAAAGCTTTACCATTATTCGAAAAGAAAATCCTAACGGAATTGTTTTGGCGAATTTAGGAGCACATTATACCGTTGAATCGGCTAAAAAAGCGATAGACCTCATTGAAGCAAATGGGATTCAAATTCATGTGAACACTTTACAAGAATTAGTGATGCCAGAAGGCGACCGCTCTTTCCATCATTGGTTAAAAAATATTGAGGAAATCGTAACTAATGTAGACGTTCCTGTTATTGTCAAAGAAGTCGGATTTGGATTTAGTAGAGAAGCCATGCAAGAACTAATCAATATCGGCGTTCAAACAATTGATATTAGTGGACGTGGAGGCACAAATTTTGCAGCCATCGAAAATGCTCGAAGAGAAGATCATTTATATGATGAATTAGAAGACTGGGGACAAACAACGGTTCAGTCCTTAGTAGAAGGTTATGATTTACCTTGCGAACTCATTGCTTCTGGTGGCATTCATTCACCATTAGATATCGTAAAATGTCTTGCTCTAGGAGCAAGTGCTGTCGGAATGTCTGGAGAATTTTTACACTTAATTCGCCCACAAGATTCGCTCCCAACAGCCATTCAAACGGTTAATGACTGGAAGAATCAATTAAAAAACATCTACACCTTATTAGGTGTTTCAAACACAGAAGCCTTACGCCAAACAGACATCATCCTACCAAACACCACCGCTCACTGGTGCAACGCCCGCCACATAGACTGGACAACCTTCGCAAATAGAAGTAAAAATAAATAGAAAAACAAAGAACTTTTCTTAATAGCAGAAGCAACCAAAACCGCAGTAGCAGTTTTAGTTGCCGGAAAATTTGAGACCTTAGGCTCAAATTTTAGCCATGAGATTCGCTTTCGCGAAGCTGCTGGCGCCGTTCCTCCTTCAAAAAATAAATAGAAAAACAAAAAATTGTCATGATAGCACAAGTAACCAAAACCGCAATAGCGGTTTTAGTTACCGGAAAATTTGAGACCCTAGGCTCAAATTTTAGCCATGAGATTCGCTTTTGCGAAGCTGCTGGCATCCGTTGCTACTCATAACAATTTTTTTGTTTTTCTATTCTACGACACAAATAAGAAATGAATGATTCTTAATAGATAGGCGAAAAATCCGATTATCAACAAGCAAATCATCACTACATGTAAATAAACTCCAACCATCGAAGTATTTACAAACGACTGAACCGCATTTACCTTCGAAAAAATCAAAATATAAATCAAACCTACCCAAAATCCTAAACTTAATAGGCGCTTCATAAACTCTCCTTCATTCAGGGATTAGTTCATTACAAAATATTGAATAAATAAACTAGTCGCTCCTACTACAAACCAAGTTGCCAACCCTGTAGCAATCGGTTTAGCTCCCGCTTCACGGAAACTCTTAAATGATACTTGGCAACCAATTCCTGCTAACGCCATTGCCATTAACCATTTAGAAGCTAATTTTGCATATGGGATAAATTCTTTAGGGAAAATTCCCACACTTGTCACAATCGTTGCAATTAAGAACCATAAAATAAACATTGGGAAAATCTTTTTCCAATTCACAGGTTCTCCTGATTTCTTTTGACGTCTCGCTTCAATAAGTGACAACACTAAACAAGCTGGTAAAATCATCAATGCACGTGTTAATTTTACAATTGTGGCAATATCTCCTGCTCCACTACTATAACTATAACCAGCAGCGACTACACTTGAAGTATCATTAATCGCTGTTCCTGCAAATAATCCAAATTGTGCATCTGTCATTTGTAACACATGCCCTAAAAACGGGAATAAGAAAACAGCAATAATGTTAAATAAGAAAATCGTTGAAATCGACAAGGCAATTTCTTCATCATCTGCTTTAATAATAGGAGAAGCTGCTGCAATTGCAGAACCTCCACAAATCGCTGTTCCAAATCCTACTAATGTACGTAAATGATCTGACAAACCTAACCATTTTCCTACAAGAGCTGCTGTTAAGAAAGCTGCTACAATCGTAACAAGCGTTACTTGTAAAGACTCTAATCCTGTTTGTTGCACTTGGGCAAATGACATTGTAAACCCTAATGCAATAATCGAATAATGTAATAATTTTTTAGCGGAATAATTAATTCCTGGTTTAAAATCACTTGGTAATGTATAGAAATTACTCACTAACATTCCAAAAATAATCGCAAATACCGCACTTCCAATAATCGGCATTGCATCCCCTAAAATAACAGCTAATACTGCTAATCCAAAGGTTAATAAAATTCCTTTACTTCGTTGAACCCATTGTTCCATATTTCTCCATCCTTTCAAAAACAATTACACACAAATGTATCACGTTCCATTTGATAAGAAGTGAACAATTGTTACTCTCCTACAAATTGTTGTAATTGATTTGATAAGGCTGCAAATTCTTCAATGGTTAGTGTTTCTGCTCGACGACTCGGTTCAATTGAAACAGAGTCCAATGCTTCTTGAATTTGTTCTTTTGTTAGTTTTCCTGGCACATAAGCTTTGACCAAATTATTCCATAATGTTTTTCTACGTTGGACAAAACTATTTTTTACTAAATCAAAGAAGAACGCTTCATCTTTCACCGTTACTAGAGGTTCTTCTCTACGTTCCAATACTAAAATGGCTGAATCTACATTTGGTGCTGGATTAAAAACTGTTTTAGGAACAATAAATCCGATTTTGGCATGGCACCAATATTGAATCGCAACCGTTAATGAGCCATAAGCTTTTGAATTTGGTTGAGCAGTCATTCTTTCTGCCACTTCTTTTTGCATCATCATCGCAAAACCATCAATCGGTAACCCAGATTCTAAGAGATTCATAATAATTGGTGTCGTAATATAATACGGCAAGTTTGCAACGACTAGTAATCTCTCCTCCACATTGAAGTGTTCTTGAATCACTGTTTCTAAATCAACTTTTAAAATATCTTCATGAATCACCGTGACATTATCATGATCTGATAAAGTATCTTCTAATACTGGAATTAAACGTCCATCAATTTCAAACGCTAATACTTTTTTAGCAGCTCTTGCTAAGCGTTGCGTTAATGCACCAATTCCTGGTCCAATTTCAATGACATTTGTTTCTTTGTTAACATCTGCTACATCTAACATTTTTGTTAAAATATTAGGTTCAATTAAAAAGTTTTGCCCTAAACTCTTCTTCACTTTAATGCCATGGCGTTCCATAATTTCACGTGTTCGAGTCGGCGTGGCAATATCTTTTTCAAACATCTTTTTAGCTCCTTTCCTGTACAATTTGTACCGCATTTCGTAATTCTTGCTCTGAAATGCCAAATAATTTCAATCGTTTTGTTAATTGCTTTCCATTTGTATGTCCAATTCTTAGTTCTTTAGACACTTCTTTTCTTAAATAAGACGAATGAGGATAGCCAATCAATCCTAGTTCTAAAATCACCGATTGAGAAATCTCTTCTTGAAGGTCTGCTACTGGCTTATACACATGCTCCAATGCTTTTTGAATACTTTCATCGCTAGCATGTTCCACTCCAAGACTTTTATGATTCGTTTTTCGAACGGCTTCTTCTCTTTCAATAAAAGCATGACTAACTGTCGGAATCGCTTCTTGAATAATCGAACGAATTCTTTGTCCCGGATAATCTGGATCGGTAAACACGATAACTTCTCGAATGTCACTTGCCTTTTTGATTAAGGCGAGTGTTTCATCATCAATAGCGGAACCATTCGTTTCAATCGTTTCAATTTCTGGAAAAACTTCCTTTAATCGACGAGTGTCATCTCGTCCTTCTACTACTATAATTGGATTCATTTTAATCCTCTTTCTTCAAATCGAAATAGCTTCATTGCATTTTCTGTTGATGCTTTAGCTATTTCTTCCCAAGCCATTTCTCGTTCCTTAGCAATTGTTTCAACAACATAGCGAGTATAACCTGTTTCGTTTCTCTTTCCACGATAAGGAACAGGTGCCAAATAAGGTGCATCTGTTTCAACTAAAAAACGATCGAGTGGAACGATTTTTGCACACTCACGAACTTGAGGAGCATTTTTAAAAGTCACTACTCCACTAAAAGAAATATGCATCCCTAAATCTAAGAAACGCTTCATATATTCCACATCGCCATTATAACTATGCATAATGCCGCCGATATCTCGAATATCTTCTTCTTTTAAAATACGATAACAATCTTCTGTTGCATCACGGTTATGAATGACAATCGGTAATTTCATTTCTTTAGCAATGGCAATTTGACGTCGGAATACTCGTTCTTGTTCTTCTGGTGTAGAATCATCCCAGTAATAGTCTAATCCCATTTCCCCCATTGCCACTACTTTGGGATGGGTTAATTGTGTGATTAGTTTTTTCTCAATTTCTGGTGTATAGGCATGTGCTTCAACCGGATGCCATCCTACAATCGCCACTACTTCTTCAAATGTTTCACTTAATTGGAGAGCTTTTTCAATCGTTGGTGTATCAAATCCGACAACCGCAAAACGTGTAACGGCTAATTCCTTTGCACGCTTAATAACATCTGCTTCTTCTCCTTCGAATTGCTCTACATTTAAATGTGTATGTGTATCAAAAATCATTTTGAATTCTCCTACTGAGTTCTATCTAGTTGCTCCATTTAAAAACGGGTTACTTGCAATTTCATCTTGTAACGTTGTTGGTTCTCCATGTCCTGGGAAAACAACCGTATTTCCTGGTAAAGGTAATAAATATTGTTCAATCCCTGCCATTAATGTCATATGACTACCATATGAGAAGTCGCTACGTCCAACGCTCCCTTTAAATAAAACATCTCCTCCGATAACAAATCCATTGTCTTTGAAGATAAAAACTGTACTACCTGGAGAATGTCCTGGAATTAATGCTAATTCAGGTTCAAAACTTCCAATTTCCCATTTTCCTAATTCTGCTGGATAGTATCCGTCAGCAGGCTCTACCGTAATATTTTCGTTTGAATATAATGAACGATTGAAATCTGTATTCGTTAAAAATTCTTTTTCAATTTCATTCATATACATAGGAATATTGTAGGCTTTTCTTAATTCGTCTACTGCTCCAATGTGGTCTCCATGCGCATGGGTTAACACAATCGCAATTGGTTTCAAGCCTTCTTCTTCAATTAATTCTTTAATATCCTCTGCTTGTGCACCTGGATCAAAAATTAATGTTTCTTTATTTTCATCGATTAAAAAATAAACATTTTCTTGTAGGCGCCCTACTGTTAAACTCAATAATTCCATCGAAATTCCTCTTTTCTGATTCATAGTCTACTATAGTTTAGATGCTTTTATGCTTTTTTACAAGTCAGGAGGTTACGAAATACCTTTTTAAACGATTTTACTCTTACTAACTTCACACTACTCTTTCCTACAACAATAAAAGGCATACTCGATTTCTCGAATATACCTTTTAAAACATAGATTATGCATTCATTTGTTTTGTAAAATCAATTGCTTTGTCGGCTGCTAACATCACTGGAATTCCCACTAACATAACTACAATTTCACCAACAAAAGTTTCAAAGTAGCTTAACCAAAATGGTAATTCTAATACAATTTTTAGCTCAATGGCTACTAAGAAAATCATCACACTAAATACGATGGATAACAATAACATTTTACCTTTTAAATCTTTGGCAAATCGGAACACTAATGAACCAATCACTAAAGATAAAATAGAATGTCCTAAACCAAATACTAAATCATACCCTCCTAAACCAGAGCTAGACATAAAAATAGTATTGGCTAAAATAACACCCGCAATAATCCCGTACCCATATTTTTTATCAAAAACAAATAAATGGTTTAACATTTCTGAAATACGGAATTGTATATTTCCAAAGGACATAAAGGCAAATACTGTTGTAATCACCACATATAGTGCTGCTACAATCGCATTGATAATCAACACTTTTACATTGTTTTGTTTCATTTCTTTTCCTCCTAGTTTTTTGAATCGAGGGATGGTTGCGAACCTCGAGCGTTCAAAACGCCACGAACGATTATACTATAACTACTTTGAAAATACTAGGAATATCGTGCGGGAAACATTGAAAGAGAAGAAATTCAGCAAAACCCATACTCTTAAGAACTAACTACGCAATAGGTCCTAATAAAATATTTGCCCATGCACCATGAAGAGATTCTTGATCAGATGGTTGGAATAAACCAGCTAATACATCACGATATAAGCGTGAAAGTTCTGTTGTATTGTAATAAGAACTTCCTCCACTAGCACGTACAATTTCTTCTACTGCTTTTTTAGACACTTCAACAGAACGGTTCTTAATAGAAGATAAACGTGGTAACCAAATAAAGCTATATTCTTCGCTTGATTCCAATGTTTGACTTAATTCATTAATTTGTGGTTGAATGCCATCTAAAATAATAGCTGCTTCGGCAATTCTCCAACGAATATTTTTATCTTGAGAATATGGCGCATCATTTGATACAGAATGACGAGTTTTCACCGTTTCAATTCCGATTTCTAACGCACGTTTTCCAATTCCATGATAAGTAGCGGCTAATAAAATCTCAAAATAAGCAAAAATACCGAAAACAACTGGGTCAAAGCTTGGTCCTGGAGCTACTTTTGTTAAAATTTGCTCTTCTGCAGCATAAATCCCTTTTAATTCGACCGTATTTGATTGAGTTGCTTTCATTCCTAATGTATTCCAATCATCTTTTACTTCGAATGTTTCTGCATCAGGTGTTAAATAAGCAAAGACAGACAATGGAGATTCTCCAGATGTGTCTGAACCAAATGAAACTAATTTATCGCAATATTTCCCCATCGATAGGAAAACTTTCTTTCCATAAAAACGATAGCCTCCATCTTCTTGTGGCTCCGCTTTTGAAATGGATCCAAATAAAACTCGGTCATTACTTGGTTCAGAAATACCAAATGCTAACAACTTCCCATCAGCTGCATCTCGTAAAATTTGTTCACCCTTCTTATTACCGAATCGAACCATATGCTTTGCTAATCCAACAATAATTTGGTGCATATTAATCCCAAGAGCAGTTCCTGGTGCTGCCATTGCTAATCTTGTTTGTTCTTGGGCAATTTCTTGAAGAGATAAGCCATATCCCCCATATTCTTTTGGCACAAAAGCTTTATAATACCCCGCTTCTTTTAATGCCTCATAATCTTCCTTTGGCCACGCATTTTCCAAGTCATACTGCGCTGCTCTTTGATGAATTTGTGCTAGTAATTCCTCTGATAAAAACATAAAATCCCTCCTATAAAATCATGATTACGCTTTAATTATACGGTACTCTTCCTCTTGTTACAATGAAGAAAGCTTGCATCTTTCTTAAGGATTTCTTTCTCAAATTTCTACAAGAATTTTCTTTCATTCTGTGCTACAATATTCTCAATCTTTCTCTAAGGAGGTTTTATGGAAAATCAAACTTTACCAATTTGGAAAACCGTTCGATTTGTATTAAACAATTTATTTTCCAACAAAATTACGTATGTACGAAATGCCGCCTTCTTACAATTTTTTGTATCATTTGTTGGCTTTCGAATTTTATCAACCTTATTTAAAGGCATTATTTTTTTATCGGGACAAAGTAATTTTAATTTTAGTAATATGAAATTATTCTTCTCCTCCCCTATTATTATTTTAGCGTTTATTGCCTATTTATTCGCCGTCATTTTATTTGTTTTTATTGAATTTTCACTTCTTACCTTTATGGTTTATGGAACGATTTCTAATACACATTTCTCATGGCGAACAAGTTTGAAAAATGCTTTCGGTGAAGTGAGGGAATTTTTCAGCCCACAATTTATATATTTCTTATTGTATTTATTGACCCTATTACCATTAGGAAAATTTGGAATGACTTCGTTTTTAACCGAACAATTATATATTCCAAACTTTATTACAGAAGAAATTCAAAAAACAACTGCTGGAGCAATCGGGTCTATCATTTTATATATTGTGCTAGCTTATTTTCATCTTCGATTCATTTACGCTATTCCACTACAAATTTTGACGAATCATTGTTTTTTAGAAAATATGAAAACAAGTTGGGCGCTCACCAAAAAGAAATTATGGAGACATATTGGAATCTTCTTACTAGTTGAGGTCGTCCTATCCCTTATAGGATTTTTAGTGACGTTTATTCTCACCATTACTTTAGGATACTTATCTTCTATAATGGATAATGTCTTTATCGTAACGAGCCTGTTTGTCTTATCAAAACTAGTCATTTTCTTTATGACCATTTATACGAAAATTTCTCTAATTATTATTTTAGTAAAACTAGCAGATGATCAAGATGCCGTAGATGTTTCGATTAAGCATCATATTCCTGAAATCCCCTTTAAAAGTACCCTTATTACACTGGCTGCTTTTATCGGTTTAACGATTTACTATTCAGAAGAAGCTATTACAAAGTATCATTGGGAAAACTCTTCTTCAGCTGCTATCATCGCTCACCGAGGATTTACCGAATATGGGGTTGAAAATTCTCTTGAAGCTTTGGAAGCTGCAGCAAAAGAAGGCGTCGATTATGTGGAAATGGATATTTTACTCACAAAAGACAATCGCTTTATCGTCATGCATGATTATAATTTGAAGCGATTAGCACGCCTCAATAAAAAAGTTAAAGATATGACTTATGATGAAATCGTTGGACTTCCAATTTACCAAAATGACTATAAAAGTCGCATTCCTTCTTTTGAAGAATTTGTTACAAAAGCAAAGGAACTCAATGTCAAATTACTCGTTGAATTAAAACCGCATGGTTTTGAAGGATCTGACTACACCGACCTCTTTATTGCAAAAATGAGAGAATTAGGGGTTGAAAAAACTTACAAAGTCATGTCTATCGACTTAAATGTTATTGAAGAAATTGAACGAAAAGCTCCTGAAATGGATACCGGATATGTCATTCCACTCCAATTTGGTGGATTTGGAAATCCTGCTGTAGACTTTTATGTGGTGGAAGATTTCTCTTATCATGACTTAACAGCTATTGCTGCAATACAACAAGGTCATGAAGTTTATGTTTGGACAATTAATGAACCTGAAGAAATTAATAAATATCTTCATAGTTCGGTTTCAGGCATCATTACTGACCACCCTGATATTGCTAAAGAAGAACAAAAACACTTACTCGAAGAAAGCACTCCTGTTGATCGTGTGTTAGATGCTATTAATGTTAGTGTGAAAAAATAATGAAAAATAACAGGCAATCATCTCCTCAATTGGAAGTGATTGCCTTTTTATACATCCGAAAAAATCTAATTCTACTCTTTAATTTCATGATTACAAGGTATTTTTTGTCTAAAATCATCGTATATAAGATTTTTATAACGGACATTTAAGAATTATTTTAACTTTTACTTACATTCACTTTATATTTCTATTTTATAGTAAACACATACAAAACTTAGGAGGTTTTACTATGAAAAAAAATATGCAAGAGAAAGTTACTCGTTGGTCAATTCGTCGTTTAAGTGTCGGTGTAGCATCCGTCATCGTTGCTAGTGGATTCTTTATAATGAGTTCACCGGCAAATTCAGTACTAGCTAAAGAAGAAACTGGCACACAAGTTGTTCAATCAACACCAGATAAACCTGTTAAGCAGGAAGAAAAAGCAACTGTAACACCAGATGCTAAAGCTAAAAAAGATGTACTAAAGGGAGAAGAAAAAACAAATAATAGGGAGAAAGATAATCCTGAAAATATTAACAAATTAATTAAAAATGCCGCAGTTGATACAGCCTTAGCTAACCCAAAAGATTCAACTACTTCACCAAAACCAACTGAAGGCTCTACAAATAAACCTGAAACAGAAGATAGAGCTGCAACACCTGCAGAAACTACCCCTGAACAAGTGAAAGAAGCCGTTAAAGATAACGTAAAAAACAGCATTGATGTTCCTGCTGCTTACCTTGAAAAAGCTAAAGGTGATGGTCCTTTCACTGCCGGTGTAAATCAAGTAATTCCTTATGAATTCTTCGCTGGTGACGGTATGTTAACTCGTCTATTACTAAAAGCTTCTGATAGTGCTCCTTGGTCTGACAATGGTTCTGCTAAAAATCCAGCTTTACCTCCTCTTGAAGGATTAACAAAAGGTAAATACTTCTACGAAGTAGACTTAAATGGCAATACTGTTGGTAAACAAGGACAAGCTTTAATCAATCAACTTCGTGCTAATGGTACTCAAACTTATAAAGCTACTGTTAAAGTTTATGGTAATAAAGACGGTAAAGCTGATGTAACAAATGTTGTTGCTACTAAAAATGTAGATATCAACATTAATGGACTAGTTCCTAAAGAAACTGTTCAAAAAGCTGTTCAAGATAACGTAAAAGACAGTATTGATGTTCCTGCTGCTTACCTTGAAAAAGCTGAAGGAAAAGGTCCTTTCACTGCTGGTGTAAACCAAGTAATTCCTTATGAATTCTTCGCTGGTGACGGTATGTTAACTCGCCTATTACTAAAAGCTTCTGATAAAGCTCCTTGGTCTGATAATGGTAAAGCTGAAAATCCTGCTTTATCTCCATTAGGTGAAAATGTAAATACTAAAGGTCAATACTTCTATGAAGTAGACTTAAATGGCAATACTGTTGGTAAACAAGGACAAGCTTTAATCGATCAACTAAAAGCTAATGGCGATTATACTTATGATGCAACTGTAAAAGTATACGGTAATAAAGATGGTAAACCTGACTTAACAAATCTTATTGCAACTCGTGACGTAAAAATTCATTTAAATAAAGTTTCTGTACCAGTAACACCTTCAACTTCTACAAATACAACTCAAGATATGAAGGCAAACGAAACCAAAGCGAAAGAAGATATGATGAAGAAAGATAACATGTCTACTCTTCCAGAAACTGGAGAAACAGCTACAAACACTGCAGCATTAGGAGCATTCTCAGCAGCATTCGCCTTCATCTTAGGAACTTTAGGATTAAAAGCGAAAAAAGAAAGAAACTAAGTTTAATTCAAATAAAAATAGTGTTATACTGAGCGAAAGTATAGCACTATTTTTATAAAAGGAGTCTCTAATGGAAAGAACAATATTACTCGTCGATGATGAATTTGAAATTACAGATATCCAAAAACGTTACTTATCTCAAGCCGGTTACAATATTTTAGTTGCCCATGATGGTATCGAAGGACTAGAATTATTTAAAAATAAATCCATCGATTTAATTATTACCGATATCATGATGCCTAAAATGGATGGCTATGATTTTATTAGCGAGGTACAATACTTATCTCCTGATCAACCATTTCTCTTTATGACTGCTAAAACAAGTGAACAAGATAAAATTTTCGGACTTAGTATGGGTGCGGATGATTTTATCATTAAACCTTTCAGCCCTAGAGAACTTGTTCTTAGAGTGAATAATATCTTCAAGAGAATTTATAGAGGGGGAGAATCTACTCAAGTACAGCTTGGAAATCTCAATATGAATCACGAAACGTATGAAGCTTTCATCGGAGACTACCTACTAAATTTAACGGTAAAAGCATTTGAACTTCTCTGGATTTTATGTAAAAATCCTGAACGTGTTTTTTCAAAGACTGAACTATATGAAAAAGTTTGGCAAGAAGAATTTATTGATGATACGAATACCCTTAATGTCCATATCCATGCTGTAAGACAAGAATTAACGAAACACTCCAGTATTTATACCCCAACGATTAAAACTGTTTGGGGATTAGGTTATAAAATTGAAAAACCACGAGGTACATTATGAAATTAAAAAGTTATATTATCATTGGTTATTTGGTATCTACTCTTTTAACTATTCTTGCAGTTTTTTGGGCTATTCAACGAATGCTAATTGACAAAAGTGAAGTATATTTTTTAGTCGGAATCACACTCATTGCTAGTTTTATTGGAGCTATGATTAGCTTATTCCTTCTATCACCCATCTTTTCTTCGCTTCAAGCTCTTAAATTAAAGGCGAAAAAAATTGCCAATAAAGACTTCGGAGAACCTGTAACTAGTAAAGGTCCTATTGAATTTCAAGAATTAGGGGAAGCTTTTAATGATATGTCTACTAACTTGCAACAATCATTCTCCTCACTTGCAGAAAGTGAAAAAGAAAAACGATTAATGATTGCGCAACTTTCCCATGATATCAAAACACCGATTACTTCCATTCAAGCAACGGTCGAAGGGATTTTAGATGGCGTCATTACTCCAGAAGAACACACACACTATTTAACAACCATTAATCGTCAAACAGAACGTCTCAATAAATTAGTAGAAGAATTAGATGTCTTAACTTTGAATACACAAGAAAAAGCTCCTGATTCGCCATCAGAAGTCATCTTTTTAGACCAATTATTCATTCATGCGATGAATGAATTTCATCTATTAATTGATCAAGAAAATAGAGATATCAATATTCAAGTGACTCCAGAATCTGCTAAATTTACAAGTCAATATGATAAGTTATTACGTATTCTTGTTAATTTATTAAATAATGCTTTTAAATATTCCGAACCTGGAACACCGGTTGATGTAAAAGGTCACTTAACGGATCAGACCTTAACAATTAGTGTAACAGATAAAGGAACAGGAATTGATGAAAAAGAATTTGAGCATATCTTTAAAAAATTATATAGAGTAGAAGGCTCCAGAAATATGAAAACAGGTGGACATGGACTTGGATTAGCGATTGCACAAGAATTGTCTCATCAATTAGGTGGAGAAATTACTGTTCAAAGTCAAAAAGATGTAGGAAGTACCTTTACCCTTTCACTTCCTATTTATAATGAAAACTCGATTAATTAATAAACTAAAAAAGATTCTAAAATAGGGTTGATGGAGAAAATCCACCAACCCTATTTTAGTATATACAAAAAAATTTCCCCAACAGAATTTGTTGATGATTCTCAAAAAAAAAGACTCTTTAACAACAGATTGCAACCTGCCCAAAGACTCCGAAGTCCTCTGACATACTTTCCATTATTAAAAAGTCTTTTCTTCATCTATTCATTATTTTTTAGTAATTTTTGTAACTCCACCCATATATGGAACTAATGCTTCAGGAATTGTTACACTTCCATCTGCTTCTTGGTAGTTTTCCAAGATAGCTGCTACTGTACGACCTACTGCTAAACCAGATCCATTTAATGTGTGTAATAATTCAATTTTTCCAGTTTCAGCTTGACGGTAACGAATTTTCGCACGACGAGCTTGGAAGTCTACACAGTTTGAGCATGAACTAATTTCACGGTAAGTATCTTGTGCTGGAATCCAAACTTCAACGTCATATGTTTTAGAAGCTGAGAATCCCATATCTCCTGTACATAATACAATTGTACGGAATGGTAAACCTAAACCACGTAATACATCTTCTGCATTATCTGTCATTTTTTCTAATTCATCAAATGATGTTTCAGGAGTTGCGAATTTCACCATTTCTACTTTGTTGAATTGGTGTAGACGAATTAATCCACGAGTATCTCTTCCTGCACTACCTGCTTCTGAACGGAATGAAGGGCTTAATGCTGTGAAATAAATTGGTAATTGTACTTCTTCTAAAATTTCATTGGCATAATAGTTTGTCAATGGAACTTCTGCTGTTGGAATTAATGTTAAATTACGTTCATCATTAATTTGGAATACATCTTCTTTAAATTTAGGGAATTGTCCTGTTCCATACATTGATTGTTCATTTACTAAATATGGTGTAATCATTTCTGTGTAGCCATGTTTTTCCACATGTAAATCTAGCATGTAGTTATAAATGGCACGTTCTAGACGAGCACCTAATCCTTTATAGTATAAGAAACGGCTTCCTGATACTTTTGCTCCTCTTTCAAAGTCTAAAATATCTAATGCTTCTGCTACTTCCCAGTGTGGTTTTGGTTCGAAATCAAACACACGTGGAGTTCCTTCACGACGAATTTCTACGTTTTCATTTTCATCTTCTCCAACAGGCACATCTGCTGCAGCAATATTTGGTAAGCGTGAAGCGATGTATTCTAATTTTTCTTCTACTTCTGCTAATAAAGCATCTGTTGCTTTTACATCTTCCCCAACTTGTTTCATTTCTGCAATTTTCGCACTTGCATCTTCTTTATTACGTTTTAATTGAGAAATTTCTTCCGTTACCGTATTACGATATTGTTTTAATTGCTCCGTTTTTAAAATTAATTCACGACGTTTTTCGTCTAAATCACGTAATTCTTCTACTACTTGACGTTCTACTCCGCGGTTTTGTAAACCAACCACAACTTCTTCAAAGTGATCTCTCACTCGTTTCATATCTAACATATTGATTCCTCCAATTTCTTTTGTTTTGCCTGTTGAAAATTTGTTTAAACCATTGTAAAAAAATACACACAACTCATCCCCGACAAATTGTCACTGGGACGAAGTTGTGTGTTTCACTTTTATCTTCGCGGTACCACCCGTATTCAATGTTTCCATTGCACTCATTTGCGATAACGGTTTGCTCCGGATGGCTTAATCAATGCTTTCGCCATGCATCATAGTATGTGGATTCGCTTGTCATACTTTACTAGCTTTCACCAAACGCTAGCTCTCTACAAAAGACTTCAAGTTACTATTCATACAGTTTTATATGTCTGTATTTTACAATATTCTCTAAAGTTGTGCAACAGGTAATC
>ERZ772906.161-NODE-161-length-41370-cov-6.731986_pt1 | contig 41370 bp, 49 predicted proteins | sample MGYA00511338_ERZ772906 | MGnify/ENA primary metagenome ERZ772906 (study PRJEB29015, sample SAMEA2738076) | human oral metagenome | biome: human oral; feature: human-associated habitat; material: saliva | place: China | collected 2212 ... | reverse complement strand
TTTTTAGCTCGTCAAAGTTTGCACTCTGATTTAGATAAAATTTTTCTAGCTTATTGAGCTCAATTTCTAATCTCTTAAATTAAACTGAATTTAGATGATATATTCTAATATTTCATCTAAATAAACGCTTTTAAATTCTTTGCTTATATTTTCTCTTATTTCATTTAGATTTAATTCATCAACTTGATAATAATGCGCAATTTTAATCATAATCGCATTTATCAAATATAATCTATCTTGAATATCTCTTAATGATTTCTCTGCTTCTTGATATTCAACAAAGATAAAAGACTGATTAGCAAAATCTATCATCTTTTGATTATATTCTCGAATAAACTTATTATTTAGTTTATTCAACTTTAAAAACGCATTTAGATATTTATCATCATCTAGCATTTTATTATCTCTCTTTCTTTTGATTTATGAAAGAATTATATCATCAATTTGCTTAAATTAAACTGAATTAAATAACGTTTGTAAAAATATTTTTCTAGCTCTAAAAATTACTTATATTATATGTTACGCGAATAGCATAATTTTGCTTAAGAAACGCTTAAATTGCAACATTATCAAATAGCAGTTGTTATGATAATGACGTAGATTATAATAATCATTATCAATGCTTAAATTAAATAGAATATAATAATCATTATCAATAAGCGTTTCACGTGAAACTTAAAATGCGATGTGGCAGACTGCATTTCAAGCTAGACGTTAAATTAAATTAAATATAATAATCGTTATCAATTAGCGTTTCACGTGAAACTTTGCGAGATTGCGTGAAAATATCGAGATTATTTTGAGGCCTTTGGGAATTTGGAGTGGGTGCGACAAAGTGATGCGAGAGTTTTCGACGACAGAACACTCCAAAATCCGCAACTCCATTTCGGAATTAATATTTAATTAAATCTAATTCAATGGAATAATAACCTAATTCAACGAAATATAACCCATTTTCACGACGCCACACTCCAATATAACAGCGTGTAACTTATACCACCAAAATAATAAAAAAATTTTCACGAAATTATTATTCAATTAACTTTAATTGCAACACAATTTTAATTAAACTTAATAGAATATCGACTACGGCCTGCAAACTATAGTTATCATTAGCTCACGTAAGCAAAGCTTAAGTTAAACTTAGCTATACTTACAGAAAAACCATAAGGAGTATCCGTGGCTAAAGCACCGAAGCCGGTCCCAGTCGCACTCTTAAACCTTATAAAGTTAGAGTATGAAGCGGGGTCGGAGATAGAAGTAGTATTAGATAAGTATAAAGTTACAAAGGAGCAGATTGGAGAGCCTGAGTGGCTTACTAGACCAAGAGTTACGGTCTTGCCGGCACCTCAGCAACCACTAGCTCCTGCTGTAGTTACTATAGCTCCAGCATCACAAGAGCCTGAGCAGGACGAGAGCGTAGTCCGAGTCTTGGAGAAAATCAGTTCGTTCAAAGAGAAGGCGGTTGATTATGCCCTAGATATGATGTCGATGGTTGGAGATACTAAGGAGCTTAAGGATTTAATAAGTTCGGTTACAGCGATAGAGGCGACTTACAAAGACTTGAGGCCTAAGGATAATACTCCGGTAATAAACATAGCTATACAGAATTTGGTGGATAGGTTCCGTGATGATTGCTGAGGATAAGAACGACGAGCTGAAGTCGAAGGAGCTTACAGAGCAGTATTCGGCGGCACAGACATCGCTCACGCAGGAGCAGCAGGAGTTTATGGATAGTAAGCTCGGGTCTAAGTTGTGGAGAATGAATAACCTCTACACTATCCGCGATAAGAACGGTGTTAAGAGGATATTAACACTAAATCACAGCCAGAATAAGGTTCTTATGCAGTTTAAGCACAACCGCAAAATAATACTGAAAAGCAGGCAGCAGGGTATATCGACGCTATTTCTGGCATATTACCTAGATGACTGCCTGTTCAAACCAGGGTTTCAGGCGGGTATCCAGAGCTATGGTCAGGACGAGGCTGAAAAGCTGTCGGATAGGGCGCTGTTGATGTGGGAGGACTTAGACCCGGACATAAAGACACTCCTGAACCTGAAGTTGGTGGCGAATAACTCGAAGCGTATGATGTTTAGTAATGGCTCAATACTAAAGATAGGTAACTTTCGTGGTGATACACTTCAGGGACTACACGTGTCCGAGCTAGGTAAGATAGCTAAGAAATATCCAGATAAGGCGAAAGAGCTTAAAACGGGTGCGTTTCAGGCTGTAGGCAAGGATAATAAGATAACTATTGAGAGCACGGCAGAGGGTCGCAACGGGCTATTTTACGAGATGTGGCTGAAAGCGTATAATAAATCGAAGCTATCCCGTGACCTCAACCAGCTGGAGTTTCAGGCGGTATTTCTTAGCTGGGTGGAGGACCCGGACTGTAACCTTAGTTCAAAAGTGGATATAAATGAGGGTATGCGGGAGTATTTTACTAAGGTTGAGCAGGAGTATGGGATAACACTAACTAACACCCAGAAGTGGTGGTATGCGTCGAAATATGAGGAGCTAGGTTACGAGATAAAGCAGGAGTACCCGACGACTCCAGAGGAGGCGTTCGAGCAGTCTCTAGAAGGGTCTATCTACAAGAAAGAGTATGACGGACTTTATTCGTCCAAGAGAGTTATCCCTAGTTTGCACTACCACGGAGTGCCTGTAATGGTTAGCTACGATATAGGTGTTAATGACGAAACGGTGCTAGTTTTCTCCCAAGTTGTGGATGGTGTCCCTAGGGTTATAGACTGCTACGCAGCGAGCGGGGAAAATTTAGAGCACTATGTTGAGGTTATGTGGGCACTTAAACGCGATAAAGGATACGACATACAGGACGTAGTTCTCCCTCACGATGCGATGGTAAGGGAGTTTAGCACCGGTAAAACTAGATTAGAGAAGTTTCTGGAGCTTGGAGTGCCTGCACGCGTGTTAAAGCGCATAAGTATAGATGATGGGATAAGTGCTACAAGGGATTTTCTGAACGTTGCGCTGATAGATGATAGTTGCGAAACCCTCCTACTAGCTTTACAGCAATACCACTGGAAGTTTGACACCAGATTAGGTGTTTCGCTACGCACCCCAGAGCACGACTGGACTTCTAACTATATGGATAGTTTGCGATATACAGCGATAGCGTCGAATTATACTAAAAAAGAGCTCGTAGCAGATGACGAGATGGGCTACCCTGATGATTATTACCAAGAGGACGAGTATTCGGGGCTTTAAGCTTAGTTTAAGTTGAAATATGCTATACTTACGATAAAATACTATAGAAAGGGCTACAATGGGTGAAAATGGTAATCCAGAACAGGACGTTAAAACTCCTGATACACTAGATACTGCTACCAGCACAGGCGATAAGGACTATGACGTTTCTAATTTCCTTAAGAATATTGAGGAGAATATGCCAAAAGACGCTAACGCGGTAGAATACTACAAGAATAAGCTTATTGAGGCAGAAAAAAGGAGACGAGGCACTGTCGCAGGCTTCACCAAGAGCCAACAGCAGTTGAAAGCTGTGGAAGCTCAAGCTTCATTTTTGCGGGACAAGGTTGCAGCGCAGATAAAGCTCACGCCTGAACAACAGGAAGAGCTAGATACTCTAAAACTAACAGACCCAGACCAATGGCGAACTAAAATCGACGCCTATGAGGTATCTGCCAAGAAGCAGTTTGAGGACAGCATAGTTAAAGAGCTAGAGCGCATTAAAAGCCTAAGCGCAGAGGAGTTTGAGAGGGAGAGATTGGCAGAGCAGCTAAAGGAATTTATCACCGCTAATCCTGAACTTAATCTTACAAAGGACGAAATCGCAGACCAAATTCCTCCTTTGTATATGAAAAGGCTAGCAAAGGGAGAGATTTCTTTCGAGGAGTTCTTAGGTTTAACTAAGAAATTCCTTACGGCTTCGGAGAAAACATTAGCTAGAGATGTGCCATCAGCAAACGGCACAAATATAAGTGGTGTTAGAGGGTCAAGCAATGCTCCTGCTAAAGCAGAGGTGTCCAATATTTTGGACAATGAAAAAACTATAACGTTCTAAAGGAATTACAATGGCAAAACAAAACACAGGTATCCTTCGATACGGCAACGCTCTTGAGCGAAAAGGCTGGATGGTTGAGGGTATGATACAGAAAGCCTCCGAGAGTTTCTGGAGAGGCTTAACAGGAAATAGCGCAGACGCTATTGTTTATCAGAAAAACGATTTCAGAGCAAAAGTAGGTCATAATATCATATTTGACTACAGCGGTAACTTAGCAACTGCCGGCTTTAGAGGCAAAGAGCAGGCATTCGGTAACAGCCCAGCGAAAATGAAGTTCAGCGATAGCTTAACGCTAGAGTTCGGACGCTATACTGTAGATAACGGTATGGAGTTTGATGCTGAAGCCATAGGTGATATCGACCTAAGCACACACGCAGACAGCCGTGAGAAACTAGCGGATAACTTCGTAAGGGCTAAAGACCAGATGTTCTTTGACTTGGGTCAAGGTTATCTAAGAGGACAAGCTCCATCGCATATAATTAGACCTAACGGCAGAGCTAATATAGGTGCGCTAACAGCAGGAGATAAACTTAGCTGGGATTTCCTAGTTCAGCTAGAAACCACAATTAAAACAGGTATAGGTTATACTGTAGGTAGCCGCAGAAGCCCTATGAAACCGTTTAAATTGGCTGATGGTCGCAAAGTATGGCTTCTAGTTCTTGACGCGTTTCAAATTGCTGACTTGCTAGAGGATGAAAAATTCCAGAGAATTTATCAGCACGCTGAGGTTCGCGGCATAGATAACGCGCTAATTAGCCACAATGTAACACAAGTCGGCTCGTTTGTAATTGTAGAGGCCAGCACATTTGCAGGTATGTCTATCAATAACAAACTATTTAAAACAGCGGTTGAAATCCAAGGACTCCGCACAATCGACGAGCACGGCGTATTTAGCGGCACAGGTAAAGCACATACAGGTAAGGTTGCATCACGTGGCTTAGTTCTAGGTGCAGGAGCGTTCCAACTAGGTATGGGACACACTCCAGACTATAAATTCCAAGAAAGCCAAGATTTCGGAATTACTAGCGAGAGTGCGGTATTGCTTACAATGCAGGCTGATAAATGCCGTCTAACCGCAGAAACTGAGGACTATAAAGAAGCTAAAGTAGCTAATATGGACTATTCAGTGGCTGTTATAGATACATTTAACGCTAAACTTAGCAACTAAGAAAGGATAATAAATGGCTAAAACTGTAGATATTTCCCAATATCTTGGGAACAATAAAAAGAATATCGTTGCTGCGGCTGTTGGCACGGTTAAAATTGCCGCCTTAAAAGAAACAGGCGTAGCTTCTGGGGATAAGATAGTTCTTACTAAAATCCCTGCTAACTCTTTGATTACTGGTGTTACGCTAGTAGTTAAAGAAGGCGCTACAGGTGGTAACGTGAATCTTGACGTAAATGGTGCTTCAGTAGCATTTGATATGGGCACTGCGGGAGTAACGGCATCAGCTAGCTGGGTTCCTACCGTAACTAAAGACCTTGTAGAAGTTACTGGTGATGTAACTATGGGCGCTAGTAATGTAGGAGAAGGCTGCGTTGTTATACACTTCGTAGAGCTTGAGGGCTATACTGGAACCTTTGTAGGTTAAAACGGAGCGAGCGATGTTAGTATCTAGTTTAATTTCTAGCGTTAGGTATAGGGTTGGTGATGTCCCTAATACAAAATTTACCGATGTTCGGATAATCGAGCTAATTAACGAGGGACTAGATGACCTCGCTCGCAAGGTTAATATAAACAAGGTAGAGTTAGTTCTACCTATAGTTCCATATCAACGTAAATTAGTAATACCAGACCCTGATTTCATTAAACTTCTAAGAGTTAGATGTAATAACAGGCCCGTAGATGTAAAGTCATTTAGTTCGATGGACAAACTCTCTGAATGGGAAGAGGAAGTTGGCACCCAACTTAAATCTGTTGTGTATAATCTTAATAATCCACGAGATTTAACTCTATACCCTCTATTAGAGGAGCCAGTATATACAAACTACCGACAACTAAATAACTTTATTTCTAGTGATGGAACTTATGGCATAGCCATAGATATCCCAGGTATAACTAGGGATAATCTTGATGGTATAATTACAGGACTTAAAGTAGATAATAACTTACAAATTATTTATATCCCTAACGGTATGCAGCCTAACGGCACAATGACGTCTATGGCTGATGGATTTAATCTACTAGATATTAAGTATGTTAAAAGACCTAAGGCGGTTGTAAATAAAAGCGATAATATCGACCTAGATGATATGTTTAAAACAACTCTAGTTTATTACATTTCAGGTATGCTATTGCTTGACGATACTCGCGGAGAAAATATCAATAAAGGTATGTTGTTTATAAACAAGTATAAGACGGAGTTGGAGAATATCCAGGAGCACGAAAAGAACAGTTATCAGGATATAGCTGAACACGTAGTGCAGTATAGAACAGGTTTTGGAGACGAATATGGCATCTAATATAAAAGAAATTTATGTAAATAAATTGACTTTGGAGGATATGGAGATAGGAGTAGGGTCTGTAGTTCAGACTCGTGGCGGAGTTCAGGTAACGCGCACAAAAATTAATGCACAAAATTTCCCATACGATAGCACCCAAACGCTGGGACAACGCTTAAATAGTGTTCAGGCTGATTTAGCTAAAGCAGAGCAATTAATAAATCAATTAGCTAATAACAACAACGAGGCTAAAATTATTAAGCGTGATGTTGAAAACCTTAAAAATGAAATTTCATCTAAGGTTGCTAGCGCAATACAAACCCTAGATGAATTGCAAGGAATAAAAGCTACAGTTCAAGGTAAAGTAAATGAAGCTAATCAAGCAGCTAGTAGAGCTAATGCAGCTGCTACCCAAGCCAGCACTATACTAACCTCTGTTAATAAGGTTTTAACAGATGTTAATACCCTGCACACTCAAGTAAAAGCGGTAAAAGCACAAATAGATACTGCTTTACAAGATATAGCTAATGCTGTAAAACAAGGAGAGCAGTTAAATAGTAAAATAGCAGAGGCTAAAGCTCAATTTGACGATATAGCGGCTAAATTAACATTAGCTCAAGCTACAATAGCTGAAATTAAAAAGGCTAGTGAGGACGCTATAGCGGCTAAGGATAAAGCACTAGAGTCAGAGCGTAAGGTTAAAGAATACTGGGAAGCAGCGGAGCAACGCCGGGCTGAATGGATGTCGATGACCAAAGGACCTAAGGGGGATGTTGGACCTCAAGGACCAGCAGGGCTACAAGGACCAGTAGGTCCTATAGGTCCAGCAGGTCAGATAGGAGCAGTAGGACCAATTGGTCCTCGTGGTCCTCAAGGTCCTGCGGGTAATCCTGGACCACAAGGACCTAAAGGGGATAAAGGTTCTGGAGGTGTTTCAGGTTATTCTAATAAAGCATCATTCCCGACTACAGGAGATGAAAGTACTATATATCTAGATAAAAGCACATATAAAGTTTATAGTTGGGACGGTGTTAATTATGTGTTATTAAAAGCAGGAGAAAGCGCAACTACTACTACAGAGGGTTTTGTAACATTATCTAGCGTTGTAACTAGCACTAATGAAACTATGGCCGCAACTCCTAAAGCTGTAAATCTAGCTTATAAAGAAGCTGAAAAAGCTCTTAATACAGCTAATGCTAAATACACTCCTCAAAATGCAACGACTGGACAATGGGGATTAACAACATTAGTAGATGGAGTTAATGATACCAGGACTGATAGAGCTGCAACTCCTAATGCGGTAAAACAAGCTTACGACAGGGCTAGTGCTGCTTATACCCTAGCTAATAGTAAATGGTCTGCGGTTTCAGCTAGTTCATCAACTGCAGGTATAACTAAGATTATAGATAGCACTAGCTCAACAGATAGGTATAATGCAGCTAGTGCTTATGCGGTAAAAGTAGCATACGATAAAGCAGTCCAAGCAATTAATGCAGGTAGTGATGCCCAAACATTAAGAGGATATGCTCCTAATATCAATTCATCAGCTAATACTTTAGTTCTTAGAGATAGCTCGGCTAATATATTTGCCTCAGGTGCTGTTTTTAGCTCTTTATTTGTTTCTAGCCATAATGATGACTCTGGATTTTCAGCTAACCCTGAAATAGCTTATTTTTCAGGTAATCAGATTAAAGGAGTTAGTTACGCTAAATTTAGTAATGCACTTAATTTAAATGCTTTTATGAGATTGAATGGTAGGAATACTCCTAAAGTATATAGAAGGGAAAGCGGTAGCCCTTCTATAGATATGTCCATAGCTGATAACGCGTTAATTACTATAACTAGTAATGGGATTTTAACATTGTTTAATGTTGAACTAGGTCAAAATGGTATCCTAGTTATAATAGGAGCAGAAAAGATAACCGGGTTCCATAGCGACTTGAAATTTAGGCAAGTGCCGACAGGCTTACAAAATATCGAAACATTTGCATATTTTAAATGCAATAATGGGTATATAGCTATGGGGCGTGCGTAATGAATGGGTCATTTATGATTGGATGCAGTGGAAGCTCTGTATCTCAATATGAAGTTAGAGATAATGCAGCCCTATCTAATATAGGTAGCACAGAGCAAGCATTTAGATATGGATTTAAACCAGAATGGGTAGGTCGCTATATAAAGGCTTTCAATATCTGGATGGCTGTAAGATTTCACCAAGATTCTAATCAATGGATTAAAAATTGGAATTTAAGGGATGGTATGCAAAGCTCTGCTTTAAAAAATCCACCTTATGAGCTTATGTTAGCTGATGCTATCCCTGCAGGTGGTCTTGATACTAATTCTGTATATGGATTTCAAAATGTTAGTAGAAATAGTAAATTTTGGCTGTGGGAATGGGTAGATGATGAAGGGACTATAAGCAGGAATAAGTTTAGAGCCCAAGGTAGTAAATATATTCGGTTTCAGTGCATTCTAAATTGGGACTCTACTCAAAATTTTATAGAGTTTAGAGTTAAAGACGTAGAAATTTTAAACATTGGCTGGCAGCCGATATTCTAAGGAGTGATTAATGAAATTATACAATTTACAAACTAAGGTTGTAGAGGACGTAGATATTATAGTCCTTAAAAACGGTAATCAGATATTCCCTCACGTATTTACAGATGAAGGGCTTATAGAAAATGGGTATAAGCGAGTGGTTGAGATGTATCCAGATGGTCAAGCACCAAAAGAAACTGAATATTTGGATAAAGAGTATTCAGAGGACGCTACGACATTTATTGTAAAGTATGTCATTAAACAGCTACCATTGCATTTACTCCAAGAGGAGTTTAAGAAGTATGTTCAAGCTATCCTTGATGATAAAGCTAAAGAAAAGGGCTATGATAACATAGTTTCTGCTTGCAGTTATGCAGGGTATGATAACGAGTTCCGACAAGAGGGAGAAGTATTCGGTAAATGGAGAGCTCGTGTATGGTCGTGGGGATTTAAAATGCTAGCTGATATACAAGCAGGTAAAAGAGAAATACCTAAAACTTTTAAAGAAGCTGTAGCAGATATGCCTGCGTTCGAGTAAGGAGAAGTGATGTGGAAATTAGCATTAGGATTTATATCTAGTAATAAATGCGTAATGATAATTATAGCATTGTTTTTTGGTTTATATACTGGTGCATTAGCTAGCCAGGCTATACAAATACATAGTTTAAATAAAGAAGTTAAAAGCCTTAATGAGGATATAGCTCAAACTATAATTAAAAAAGAGTTGATTAAATACGAAATAGAAAGGTGCCGTGAGGTAGTTAAACAGCAAAACTCTGCGATAGAAAAATCTAGGGTAGATTTATCCAATCTTGAAAAAGAAAAGGATAAAATAGTTCGCAAGTTTAATAAGATAATATTGCCAGACCCAGCTAGTTGTGCGTCTAAGCTTGATTACTATGAAAGCCTATTTAGAGGATTAAGTAGTGAAAGGATAGAAAAATGAAAACAGAAGCTTACAAGATACAACAAGCAAAAGATAAAGAAATGCGGGCTTTTATTTTCATAATTTTAGTAACTGTAATAGTTTTACTAGGTGGTTGTGCTAATAAGCCTGAAATCATAACTAAGGTGGAATATCAAGAAAAAGTTATTCCTGTTAAATGTAACGCTACAATTCCAGAGAAGCCTTTTTATGACCCCTCTGACTTGCAAAGTGCAAAAGATTTAAGTATATATTATTCCAGGGTAGAGGCAACATTGAAAGGGTGTATTGATGGAGTGGTTAAATAGTTTAGATAGCTATCTAGGTAAATACAAATGGGTTCTGGCAATCGGACTTATAGGTGGATTACTTAACGTAGGTTCTAGACCTGATAAAAGCGTAGGTAGAAAAGTGGTGGATTTACTGCTTGGTATAGCATCGTCTGTATTTTTTGGGTGGATTAGCTACGAAATAATTTTGTTTATTTGGAAAGAGAATGGAGTGGCTCTAGCAGGCTGTGGATTTTTTGCTTGGAAAGGCGCCACTTGGTTTGGTGAAAAATTCGATAAATTTGTAGATGCTAAGATAGAAGCAACTAAAAGAAAAGGAGATTATTATGGCGAATGCGATAGCGACAGACCTCTCTGATAAAGAGATATTAGCTTCAATGGAGAATAAACGCACTAAGTGTGTAGTTTATACACGTGTGATGGGTTACCATAGGCCTGTTGAAAGCTTTAACATAGGTAAAACGGGAGAGCATAGAGAGCGCGTTAAATTTGTAGAGAAAGGTATAAAATGAAACTAAGAATTGATAGGTTTATGGATATAAACGACGGAACTATAGGTAAGTTTTATGTTGTTGGCGATGATGGCGTTAAAATAATGTCTGGATTTAGCTTAGAGCCTGCAGGCCCTGATACTACAACTCCTAATAAAGATAGACGTATACCACAAGGGTTGTATAATTTAGATTGGACTCCTAGTCCTAAATATAATGGTAAACTAATGCCTACACTTCATAATGAGCTAGTTTCTAAATCTAGGCGTATTCTTATACATCAAGGAAATTATCCTATAGATACAGAAGGGTGTATTTTACTAGGAGATAGCTACGATAGTAAAGGTGTTTATAATAGCGTTAAAACTTTAGCTAAAGTATTTGCTTTAATTAAGGATAAGAAAACAGTTGTAGAGATTAACAACTTGGAGCAATAAATGGCTGGTAAAGCAGGAGGAAGAAGTGAAAGGTCCAGACAAAGAGCTGCTGAAAGAGCTAAAAATAACTCTAAAGGTGGCTCTAAAGGAAGTAGTAGCAATTCAGGAACTGGACACGCTACTCTAGGTGGTGTCACTGCTACCGGAGAGTATAACGCCGGTAATGGAGATAGAGCAAAAAGAAATAAACAACCTACGCCAGCACAACCACTTCCAACTCCTGTCGAACCTAATGTTCCTGTAGGAACTCTAACAGACCCTTATGTAGTTCAGATAGAACATAATCCTTTTGGAACTGATGTAGCAACTCTCCCTGGAGTAGAAATTACATATTCAATCGAAGACGAAGATACTTATGGAGAGTATGGGTGGGGAGTAGATAGGTCTGAGAGTGGAGGTAATGGTTATGATACAGCTAAAAGTAATGCTAATCGTGATGTTAATACTAATGTTATGGAGTATGGAGATAACCCAGCTTTACAAATGGTGTATAATCCTAAAACTGGTGAATACACATTAAATAATGCTGCTACTGGGGAAGCAGTAGCAGGTATGCGACTTAATGATAATGAGGAGTATGAAGCCTTTGGAGCTTGGGAGCAAATAGAAAAAGGAAACCCAGAGTCTTTAGCTATAGATGAGACTTTTAATTTTTACGAGAAAAATCCAGACGGGACTTTAAACTTTAACAAAGTAGTTAAATCTATGACCACTAGAAAAGGAATAGAAAAGGGTTATGATTATACTACAACTACTACCGAAGATACATTTTACGGTAAATACGAGGAACAAGCTCACTATAATCCAGGTGAGCAGAAAATTAACCGCATAGATAGAAAAAGGGATACATTTATTGGCTCAATACCTACTGATTTTCATACACTAAACATAAATGAGCAAGCCTATGAAGTAGGTATTACTGCCGAAGCTTTTACAGATTTACTCGAAGCTGTAGGCGACCCAGCAGATACTGAAGCCTTAGCAGATACAGCTAGGACTGTGGATATGGTAGCTACTGTAGCTAGTGTTATAATGTCTGTATATAATATAGTTCAGATGGCTCCATATCTAGCTAATCCACAAGCGGCATTAGCAGCACTTAAAAACTTAGCTAATGTAGCTCAAGGTATTAGTGATGTAAATAGCTTAGCAGGTAAAAGCCCTGCATCTAGTAGAACTGGGTTTGCTAAAACTATTAATAAGGCTTTAAATAACTTATATAGCACTGATTTTAATTCGCACTACTTTAATGGTGATGGAGATGCTAAAAGAGTTATAAAAGAGGGATTAGCTGGAGCATTTATGAGTAGTCCTATGTATGGAGAGTATAATTTCTATAATTCAGGGTATCTATCGCCGGTTCAAAATTATGGTATAAATAATAGGTTTGAGCAGAAACAGCCTCAAATAGAAAAAGGAGATAACAATATGCAACAATCAATAATGCCTACTTCATTAATAGGTATGAATAATGTTAAGGAAAGCCATTTGCTTAGTGCAGATGAAGCTCAATTCATAGAAAATGCTACTACTATATCAGGGTCTATAGAAAGCACTAGCAACCACGACTATTTCTGGTCGTTAGGATTGACCTACGATGCTTGCTATGAATATGACGATGATGGCTATAGAGGTCGTATGAACTATTTTCAGAGGGATAATGTTAGTTTTGCTAATATAGCTAATCAAACTTATTGCCTTAAAAATGGGAGACTTTATAAGGTTAATACCAAGCGTTCGGGTATGTTTATATTAGAAAATAACATAGAACTACCTGTAATAGATGCAGGTAATGTATCTATTAAGATTAGAAATAATATAGCCGATAGTTTAATGCAACAAGTTCTAAATATGATACAAAAAATTAAGGTAGTTGCCCCGGTAGAAAAAGTTAATGAGAGTAAGCCAAAAGATGGAGATACTCCTAAATATAAAGAAATAGCTGCTGCTATAACTACACCTAATTATGATGCAGGTATGCGTGCACACTTAGAAGAGGGAAAGAGGTTTTATCATCTTGAGGGAACTACAGAAGCTAACAATGGAGAAAGGATATCTGTAGTAGTTGGAGGTTCTACTATCACTACTGTAGCTACTAATAAAACTTGGAAAGTTGATGTGGACTTACTAGATGCGTTTGGCTCTATACTTAATGTTAATAATCAGGGAACAGATGAAATTTATTATGCTGTAACTGCATACGACAAAGCCACTGGTATGGAAAGCTTACCTGTAAAGTCTAATTCGTGCTTTAATTTCAGTAAGCTAATAAATCTATATGTAGAAAATCCTAATGAAAAATACAGCTTGAAAATATACCGCAAAGATGTATCTAGTTCGATGTATAAGTTTATAAGCTTGCAATCTTATAAAGGAAATAATGTCTTTGTGGATAACCTAGCTGATATACCTAGCCCGCAATACCTAGATTTTACAGAGATTAAAGAAGTAACTGGGCTAAGAGGATTAGTAGAGCATAAAGCTACGTTATTCGCATATAAAGGTAGTTATGTTTATTTTAGTAAGCCAGGACGTCCTAATATTTGGAACGAACTCCAGTGTGTAACCGTAAATGAGCAAATTACAGGATTAGCTAGCTCCCCACTAGGTTTGATGATATTCACAGCACATAGCACGTATTTATTAGGCGGAACAGATAGAGTTAATTATACAATATCTAACCTATCTAAATCAATAGGTTGTTCACACCCTACATCAATAGCTAATATTAAAAATGCAGTTATTTGGGTATTTGATGGAGATGTAATGCTGTCTATAGGTTCTACAATTAATAACTTAACTAAAGGTAGATATAAGTTTAAAGATAATGGCAAACTAGAGATTATAAATGCTATAACTGTAGGGGATATCTATTACATATTTTCTAAAGAAAAAGTAACTAAAATGGACTTCAGTCTTAATCACCCTATAATAACTGAAATGGATATAGCTAATGCTTTTGGCGCTTCAGTTAATAATGAGCTTTACTTTATTAAGGATTATATCCTATATAGAGCATACCAAGGCTCAGGCTATTCTAAACTAACCGCTACTACAGTTAAATTCGTTGGAGGGTCTATGGATTTAACTAAGGAGTTTAATAGCGTTAATATAGTTTATAAAGGAGATTTTACTATTTCGGTTTATATTGATGATATGATAGTAGCTAAGGGAGATTTTTCTAGTAATAAACAAGAAGTTGCTAGCATAGGCATACCTGTAGATTATAATGAAGGGTTAGGTATTCACCTTAAATTTGAGGGCAAAGGTAAAATCTATAGCTATAGATATATCTTTGATAATCGAAACTTAAGATAATTTTAAACAAAGTTATGTTATAATACAATTAAACTAAAACAATGGAGGCGTAAAATTATGAGCTGGCTTAACTATTTAGGAGCAGGAATTGGCGCAGCCCAAGCCGGCTCCGCTCTTTACGGTGCTTACAAAAGTAATAAGCTTGGTAAGCAGCAGCTAGAAATGGCTAAACAACAGCAAGAAATGGCTGCCAGACGTGATGCTGAACGAAGGGCTATTTATGGAGATTTAGAGCAAAATTTAGCTAATTACTATAAAAATCTAACTCCAGAGCAAAGAACTAACCGAAACTTAGATAGGTATGATAAACAGTTTAAAATGGCTCAGGATAAAGTCCAACAAAATTTAGCTCAACGCGGGCTTATGGGTTCAGGTATAGAGCAGGAAACATTTGCTCAAATGGAGCAGCAGGCTATAAACGACCGATTGAATATAGCTGAACAAGCAGAACAATCCGTGCGTAACGAGCAGATGGGCTTCTTAGGTTATGCGTCAGGTCAAGGTAATATAGCAGCTCAAGCACTAGCTAATGCTAATTCCCAAGCCTTAGGGGCTTTAAATAACCAACAAAACAATTGGAACAGAATAACAGATGCAGCAGGACAATCTGCAGGTAATGTGTTTGGAGCATTGATGTATAACTACGGCAGAAACGGTGCTAATATGTTTGGAACTAATAACGGCCAAAGCGGCTCAAATAACTACGGATTTTAAAGGATAATTAATGTGGAATTTAGGTGACGGTTTTGCTAAAGGTATATACGAAAACCATCGTGGGCTAGACGAAAAGCGTGAGTATGAGGAGTTATCCAAGCAACGAGAACTAGCTAGGCAGAGAACCCAGCAGATTATGGATAAAGATAAGCTTGAAATGCAGGAGATGAAAAATAAGTTATATCTCCAAAATATAGAAATACAAAAAGTTCTAGCTACAGCTGAAGCAGACAGAGGTAGAAGGGATTTAGTAAATTTTGTAGAAACTATCCAAAAGAATAAAGGCAAAAACGTAACTATAGAGGACGAAATAGTTTCGCCAGATAAATTACCTGAAGGGTTTGACCCTAAAAACTACACCCATAACGAGGACGGAACATATACGCGCAAAATAGCTAAATACGGAAAATCAGATGATATACTAAAAGGCGAGGAGAATATGAACGAGCGCTGGGTATATAATACAGATGGTGCTAGATGGATTAATAACGTCTTAAATACCGTAGATAATCCAGTTACCAATGTTAGTTATGACCCTCAACAAGACGAGATTAATTTCAGGCTTAGAGATGGAAGTTATATTAGTTATCCTCCTTCCGTAGTATATGCAGCTACTGGTATGGATAAACTAGGGTCCTTATCAGATAGAAATCTAATGGAGCAACAAAGAAACGATTTTATTGCTAATCAGAAAGTTATTGAAGCCAAGCTTAAAAATGATGAAACTCAAATGAGAGTTGCTACTGGGTATGATGAAGCTCGGGCTAAGATGATAACAGCAGGAGCGGCAGCAAGGAATTCTGAGGCTAATATGCTATCTTCCCAAGCTCAAATGTATAAAGCTATGAACCCTGAAATTAGAATGACAGATTTTGATAAAAAGCAAGCAGACAAACAAAGATTAGCAGATACTGATAAAAAAATTTTAGAAATGTCGGACGGTGAAGCTTATGATTTTATAGGTAAAGATAACGAGATGTTTAAAAGGCACATAGCACCTACTGCATCACAACTGCAAACAGTCCAAGATATCCAAAAAGCTCAAGCTATAGGCAACAGACTAAGAAAATTTGAGGTTTTTATAGGACAACTCAAGAATTACACAGGTGATAACACAATAGACGATACTGTGGCTGCAATGATTACTAGGTATTTACCTGAAGTATCAACCGAGGAAATAAAGAAAGCTACCAACCTAGCTACATTTATCCAAAGTTATGCCGACCAACTATCGGCGGATATGATACAGCTAAAATCAGGAGCAGCATTTAGCGAAACCGAATTAGGTATGAACAGAGATATACTACAATCCTCGGTTGGTAAGTTTCAATCTATAGATACTACTCTAAGTGGTGTTAAAGCATTTATCCAAAACTGGGATGCATTAGTAGCAGGTAAAATAGGAACTATGGACCCTTACAAGCAAAAATATATCTACGGTAGTATGGAGAAATTTGAGGGTAATATAAATAAAGTAACCGAAAAACAAACCAGAATATTTATGGAGCAGCAGATAAAAGAAATTGAAAAAGCTTCTCCAGAGGAACAAAAGAAATGGTATTCTACTTTATCACCAGAAATGAAAGCTATGGCAGCTAAGATTTCTAAAGAAAGAAAGAAAAAGGGTTCTAAATGAGTGAGAAACTATTAGAAAAAGCAAGGGAGTATTTTGAATATGCCACTAATTGGCATAGCGAGTGCAGAGAGGAAGCTAAGGAGATTATAGCTTTTAATCACAATCAACACTATACTATTAAACAGCTTAATACCTTAGTTAATAGGAAACAGCCTGCTGAAACGTTTAACATTATAAAATCGTATAAGCGTGTTATCAGCGGTTATCTAGCTTCTACAATATCTAACATCAACGTTAAGCCTGTAGGAGTAGAGGATATAAACATAGCTTCGGTTGGTCAGGATATAGTCCAATACACGCTAAGAATATCTAAGTTTAACCGTATGAAAACCAGGTTAATAGATGACCTATTACTAGCTGGTATTTGTGCATTTGAGATAAGAGTAGAGGATACAGGCAAGAAAGACGAATTTGGGACTAAAGACGTCCAGATTAAACTACGTTATCTACCTTGGGACGAAGTTATCCCAGACCCTAAATCTCGTGAGGAGGATTATTCAGATGCTAGATATATCCACAAATATAGATGGATATCTGCCCAAGATATAGATGATACTTGGCCAGGTAAAAGTGAGGAGATAAACAGGTCTGTAGGATTTACTGGTATAGATAACCCTGCTAGTGGCAAAGCCTATAAATATAAGATGAACGATAGTTTTTTAGTTATAACTAGCTATTTAAAAGAGAACGGTAAGATATGGGAGTTAGTTTGGAGCGGAGATACGTTACTAGAAAAAACTGAAGTTACTCACCTGCGAAAATTCCCTATTATGCCAATATATCTTGAGCGCGATGAAAAAGGGTTTTATGGCATATTTAGGGAAGTTCTTGAAAGTCAAAAAGCTATTAACCAAGCCCTAATTCAGATACAACTATTAGCTAATGTTAATAAGGTTTATATCAACAAAACGGCTGTCGATAGCGTCGAGGAGTTTGCTAAAGTATTTAATAGGGTTAATGCTATTATCCCGATGAAAGATATTCACGGCGTAAAAATAGATAATCTAAACGGCGACGTAATAGCTCAATATACTATCATAGATAGGTCGCTACAGAGAATTAAAACTATCCTAAATCTAAATGATAGCTTCTTAGGTATGATGGGTTCATCAGCTTCAGGGCGTCAAATTAAGCTACAGCAAAATATGACTGCTAGCGCATTAAATTACATTACATCTAATATTGAGTATATGTATGAGTGCATAGGTATAAATATCTTAGATTTTGCCAAGCTATTTTATAGAGCTTATAAGATGATAAGAATAGCCGACCAAAGATCGGGAGATAGGTTTATAGAACTAAATAAGCCTTTCTTAATGCCTAACGAACAAACAGGGCAAGAGGAAATAGTTATCAAGGATATAACATACGACGACCACGGGAACGCTAATATAATCCCTTGGATAGAAAAAGAAACCCAAATAGAGTTTCTGGAGTATGATATCGAAATAACAACTGCTAACTATAACGAAACCGATGATATAGAAAAACTACAGCTTGACCAACTACTATCCGGACAAGCAGGTAATTTCTTGATGAATACCGACCCAGCTAGTTATGGTAAAGTAGTAGCTTTGAGTATGCGAGCAATGAAAACCCGCAACAGCGAGTATATAGCCGACATATTTGAGCAAGTAGCCAATAAACTTGCTGGAGCTGAAACTAGGGACCCTCGCGATGCGGTAGGCGGTGCTGACGTTGGAGCAGTCGATATGGGTTCTATAATGTCAGCCATAGGTATGAGTAACGACGCCGCTCCAGACGGCTACAATAGACCACAAGAATAAGGATAGATAATGGCAGATAATTTAGATTGGCTAGATGAATTGATAGCTAATGATAAACCAGCAGGAAAAGCTAACAGTGAACCAGCAGAAAAATCAGCCGATAAAAATATAAAAATAGAGCATAAAGTAGGGACTGATGAAGTAACTCTACCTGCTGTAGAAGTTACAGCTCCTAAAGAGGACGATGATGATACCCAGTTAAGTTGGCTAGATGATTTAATAGCTAATGATACTAAAGTAGAGCAGACACCTAACACCACTAAATCTGCTGAAGTTAATCTAAATGGAGAAACTGAAGCACCACCTCCGCCAGGTGGGTATGTTGATAGTTCAGGAAAAGCTAATCCTGAAACTTGGGACGCGTATTATGCCCGTAAAAAGAACAGCGAGCCGGAAAGTAAAGAGGAAGAGGGAGCATTAAACTTTATAGCTAAACACTCCAAGAAAGTATTAAAAGCAGCCGAAGAAGCCGTTAAAGATGTAGTTTCGGGGGACGCACTAGCTGGTCAAGTGCAAACTGCCTTAGATTTATTTAATGCTAAGGTAGGTTACCCGTTAGCTATAATATTCGAGAATTTCGCTAACTCTGTAGGTCTTACAGATAGTGATTTTTATAGAAAAGACCTAGAAAATGTTATGAAACGACTAGATAAAGTGGATAAAAGCTTAGGAGTTGTAGGTCATAATAAATATTTTGAAGTGAATACTAAAACGGCTTTAAATGCTGTAGATGCGTTAATCCCAGTTATGAAATCTAAGGCGGCAGCTGCTGCAGTTGAAGGGTTTAGTAATATATTAAGAGGTGTAACTGATAGAGCAGGAGAAAATGCCAAACAAACAGATGAAACTAAGAAAAAAGATATATTAACTACAGGAGATGTAGCTAAAGATGCTGCAATAGGCGCTGTTATGGGAGTAGCAGCCTCTAAAATTGGAGATTGGCTTACACTACACGGTAACCCTGATATAGACCCTAAAGTGTTACAATTTTTCTTACGTAAGGGATATACTGAACAGCAGGCACGTAGTGCTATGACTTCAATACCTTACGAGCAACAAGCTTATAGGGCATCTATGATGACCGAAGAAGCTGGGCAGGGTGTGTTAGGTAGAGCTATGCAACAAAGCGACGATATGGCTAACAAAGGGCTTTTAAAGGCTAAACACCGAGCACAAGATGTTTATAAAGTAGCAGATAAGAAAAATGTAGAAGCTATGGAGCAAGTAGCTAAGGATAATTTTAGTCGTATGAAAGAAACTATTAAAGATAAAAATATTCAGGTAGATACTGCCAATATTTTCAAAGGAGTGGATATACAAACCACAGATGTGCAGCTTCTTAGTAATGTAGAAAAACAGCTTCTAGGGTTTGAAAAGAGATTAGCTGATAAAAATTACAGTAATTTGGACGAAGTGCTAACATTCAGGGAAACTTTAAATAAACTAAATGATACAGCCACTCCTTACGAAAAGAAATTAATACACCAGATTAAATCCAATCTTGATGACGTAGTTGATAATTTAGACGATGATGTTTATGGGTTAGTTAAGCAAGCTAATAACGATTATAAAATCGCAATGCAGAATAAAGAACTATCCCAAGCCGTAAAATCGGCAACTAATGAGCACGGAGTTATAGATTATAAGAAACTAAAAGAAACTATACAAGAAGCTGGGCTTAATACCGAGCAAGCACGAGCCACGTCTGAATTACTAGAAAATTATGCTAAAAAATTTGGTAATGATACAATGTTTGTGCCTCAGAAAGGTTCTGAGAATTGGCGTAGTATTATGGGTTGGCTTGGATTTATAGCTAGTGAAGCGCAAAGACGAGTTATTAGATGGGGAGAATTCGGTAACAACGTAGCTATGCAGGATAGGATAATTAAATACCTAAAAAGCTCTGATACTCCTGCTGTAACTTCATCAAAGATAGTTACAGATTATAAAATGCCGTCTCAAGTATTGGAGGAGTTTAATAATACACTAGAAAAAGCTGTAGTTAAATTAAATAACCTAGACTCTGGTATGGTCATAAGAAACACTAGCGAGATTAATCAATTACGAGGGCAACTACAAGTAGCTAGAAATGAAACACCAAAACTACAACGCAAATTAACCCAGGTTGAAAATAGATTAAGAGGGTATGAAAATCAATTAAGTAATATAAACTCGAAAATAAATAAATATAACGGAGTAGAACTAACAACCGAACAAAAGAAAACACTAAAGAACCTACAACGAAGTAAGGAAAGCATTATAGCTAAGGTTAAAGATGATAGGACTTTAAGGATAGAAACTAGAAATAGTTTAAGGGAAAATACTAGAACTATAGATATCCTAGATGATTTATAGCAGGAGTTAAATCTCCTGCCTTATGTAGGTAGAATTGTTAAAGTCCTCTTTCTTACTTACTTTATTATACACTTGCTCGCTTATAGCTTTTCTTACTAAGATATGATTAACTAGATTAGTGTTTGAGCCGTTAATATTAACTATCCGGTCGCGTCGCTGTATAAACTTAGCTCCGCTGTAGTCCGAGCTTAAGATTATGAAATGCTTTAAGTCTGATAAATCGACCCCTTCAGCGTGTGCGTTTGAGCTATAAATACGCGCGTGTTTAAAATGTTTCTTTAATAAGTTACGCTCACCTATAAAGTGGCACATAATACCTACATCTTTAGTATCGCCAAAAGTTTTCTTTATATAGTCGATTTTTTCTGTATTGCCCATCTCGATATAATCCTCTCCTATCTTTAAAATACCACTCTCGACCATATGTAAGCTAGTGCGTAGTTTCATCGTGCTATCGCAGACAATATCTAGGCCGCTATTAGCTCCGTTAGCATAGCTAAAATCGCTTATAACGCGCGCTTTTTGTAGCTGATTATAAAATGCTTTAGTATAGTTATCTAATTCTATATAATGCAATTTATCAACGCTTTGAACATCGCTCGAAATGCCTGCGTCCTCTTGGGTCATATAGATAGTAAAATAATTTATTTCTTTCATCAAACGCTCGGCATCGCACCTATCGTATTGAGCTATCTCCCTACCATTAACTTTAATATAGTATGGTATTCCATAAAATCTGAAAAACTCGTAAAAGTTAGAGAACTTAAACGGGTTAAATTTAGATATAGCCATCTGGTGATAGATAGTGTTAGGGCTCTCAACTATAGCAGTCCCGCTTAGATGCATATGCGGTAAATCCCAGCACACTTTTCTTATAACTTTAGTTCTTTGTGATGTGCGACCTAAAGTTCCCAAGTTATGGCTCTCGTCTATTATAGCTAGTTGGTAATCGCTAGGATTTACCTTAAGAATAAATCTCCCGGCTTGCATTTTACCTAATTGCTCATAGTTTATGACGTGGTATTTCTTAGTTAGCCCAAGCTCTTTATCTGCTAGGAATTTATCCCACCCAGAAATCGCAGCCTTCTTAGTTATAACTAAAACATTACTAACTTTTTGGCTTTTCTCGGCTATAAGCAGAGATGTTAATGTTTTACCACTGCGAGGCTTACCAGCTAGATATACATACCCGGTTTGTTTAAGTATCTGCCAGCACTCCTCTGCTTTATCTATTTGGTGTTTATAAGGTTTCATAACTTCTCCAATATTTCAACGCAAAAATTATAGCTATCAGCAGCTATATCCTCATCTCCATCGTAATGTTTATCTATTAAATCCTTACAATCCTTTTCTATTTTACTCCAAAAGTCTGTAAGTGTTTTAGATAGAGGTCTAGCTCCTCGTTCGTTACGTGCAAAGTTTATGTATAGCATATTAAGCCCTAAAACTGATAATTCTACAGCATAATTGCTAGTTGAAAAAGCTATGGTATAGCTAACCTTTTCAAGCTTTTTCATAATCTTAGGTTTAACGCACGTATATATCGGCAATAAAGCCCTTATTTCAGTTTCTATCCTAGCTAGTATAGCCGTATCCTGCTCAGATAGAAAAACGCCTTCTTTATCCATTTCAAGAAGTCCTAGGACGTAAGCTACAATTATTACGTCCCTAACTTCTCCACCACTAATAGTTCCGTTAATCATAGGTCAAACAAGCTCGCTACTACAACGCAAATTACATCAATGACCACCAACGAAATGCACACCATTAAAACTATTCCAAATATATGTAACATTATAGCCACCCTATAATAATTGAAATTATAAGCTTAGTCATTTTAATTCTCCTATAACCATTAGATTAGAATTAATCTCCTCTATTGTAGCTTTAACTGTATCTAAATCCCAGCTAACTATTGCTACACCGCCAGCCTCTTTAATTTTCTTTATGTTATATATCTGTAGCTCCGAAACGTTAGTTTTAGTTTCGGGTCTTTTTACTTCTATAGCTAAGAAAATGCCGCGATAACACGCTAGTATGTCAGGAGTGCCAGATTTATTACTGGCTACTACCTTGACAACATAAGCTCCTATACTTTCAAGATATTTAATTATCTTGCGCTGTATATCCTGCTCTTTCATTAGTCTATATCCTCGATTGATTTATCGTCCCTAACTCTTACGAACGTTGGCTGTATATATGTAGCTAAAAGCTGCTCGTATTCCACCTCGATAACTTTACCGATGAAATAATCCGGGCTTTGCATACGCTCGTAATCCGTTAAACCACTACCAACTTGAACTACGCGCCCAGCTTTGTCTTTTAAAACTAGGCTACCTATCATACCAGAATATTTACCTGTGCCCTCTGTAACATCTATACAATGCAGGTCGGCTGTAGGTCTAAACTTAATCTTGATAGCTGTATTTACCCTCTTACCAGGCTCATAAGTATGGTCTATCTGCTTGCAGTAAATACCCTCATAGCCTTGCTTTATAACTTTATGGGCTAACTGTTTAGCTTGGTCAATAGTTAAATCCATACCTACTATCTGGGCCATCATCATATCAGGTGGAAGCTCTATCTCCTCATCTATAAGCCTTATTCTATCGCTGTAAGACCAATCCATAACAGACCCGTTAAAGTGTATTATATCAAATACCACAAACCTAAAAGTTCCAATGCAAGGTATATTTTTCTCAAAGTTACTCCTTAAATTACCAGTGCTACATTTAACGCGGCTACCTAGTTTGCCGTCAGTATTAGCTACGTATTCGCACTCTAGGATAAAATCGTCTGGGTTATTTTCGCAAAGATAGTCTGCTATTTCTTTTATATAGAACTGCTTACCGCCTGAAGTATAAAACTCAACATCTCCGTTAAACTTATGTATCTGGACATAGTTACCGTCATATTTAATGGTAGCTATCCATTTATCCATAGCCAATTTGCTTTGGGCTATATTAGTTATGTCTTTACCCTTACATTGCTCAATCATTAGCATCGTCAATTCCTCCTCTATTTATTTCTATGGCTCTTGTCATCTGCCTCATAAACTCTAGCACTTCTGTAGGTTTAACTAGGCTGTAATGATTAAACACGCAAAATAAAACGCGCATAGCGTCCTCGAATTTTTCGTCCTCTACAGGTAAATCTCCAATGCGTATATAACCCCATTGCTTAACGCCCATACCAGGATAATCCTTAGTTATATTAACATAGTTATCGTTTTGAAATAACCCTTGACCTGTAACTAATTCGTATTGGTAATTATTTTTCATTTATTTATCCTTAATGATATAATCAACTTTATCTCCTAAATCTAGGAAATGTTTGCCAAGAAATAGAGCTATTGTGGCTAGTGATATGTCATACATACCTGCTAATTCGCATAATGCGGACAGTATTTTAAGCCCGTAAGTTTGCTCTATTTCACCCTTAGTTTTAACTATAATCTCGCCTTTAAATTTATCTTTTACAAAGCGACCTATTCTTATAAGCGTAATGTTATTATTACGGTTATAATCATAGCTACATTTATAAACTATTTCCATAGTCCCTCGATATACCCGCGTTTTATACCGGCATTAGGTGAGATTTTCCTTATGTATTCGAGCACTTGGCTAGGCTTTAGCCTTGACCTAGTATTAATTAACTCTAATACCAAATTAAGCCAATCCTCCGATAAAACTAAACCTAGCTTTATATATCCCCACGGTTCATTAACACCGCCATTAAGTTCGGAGATAGTTATATACCAGCACTCTTTTGTATCCTTAACTGCTTCGTATTTATAGGTGCTCATTTGTTTTCCTGCCCGATACAAAGCTTTATTTTCTCGTGTCCGAAATGAGTAGCTATAATCTCGCTCAACGTTACTAAGCTTAAATCTGTTATTTCAGCGCATAACGCTAGCGATTTAAGCGCATTATATAACGCTTTATTATTCATCTCGTTATAATCTAGCTTGATTATAATCGCTCCGATTTCTATACTATCAACAGACGCTCTTATTATAGCAGTTGTTTTGGAGCTAAACATTGAGTTTATTAGCTCCACGCCATACTTAGTTTTGCTCATTGCTATTCGCCTTTTTATAAGAAACTTCATCGAACCACATTTTTAACCTAGATATTAAATCATCGTAGGCATTTAATGCTGAAGCCAATACTTGTGTTACATACCACATAGATTTACCGTGGTCTATATCATCATAGGCTTTAGCTAGTATTTTACCAGTATAATTACCATTTTCATCGTATTCGTCTATTATAACCAAAGTATGCGATTTAGTATTACCTATGCCAGCATTAAACTGGGTATAAATAGCGTAACTCATTTTAAATCCTTATAAGGTGTATATGTAACATCAACATATAATCTTAAACACTCTAAAAAATCATAAAGCTCCAACTTACCACAATCAGCGACCTCGCATAAAGAATAAACAGCTTTCCTATCAGTAAAAGGGACCGTTATTCTGCCTTCAGGTTTATCATCTACAAATACGTGTATAAAAATAGATACTGGTCTAGTTTCTACCACGTATCTATGTCTTAGTTTGTTATCCATTTCAAGCCTCCTCAAAACTGACGTTATCAAACCAAAGAGATAGATGGTGCATTAACTCTTGTCTTTGTATATTGTGCTGGGCTATAATATTTAATAGAATATTTAAAGTAACAAACGCTAACTTACTCTTCTGGGCTTCGTTATTAAGCAGAGCTATAATACTACCTTGATAAATACCGCTCTTGAACTCTTTAAATATAACTTTAGTATTATCGAACGCCTGACTAATGCCGTGCTCGTATTGAACATCTCCAACATAATCAACAGTAACCATCATAACTCCTTTGGCATTACAGCTATATACTCTAGCTCGGTGCTAACTTTAGCGTCCATCATAGATATTGGCCAATTCTCACTACTAGCTTTATGGCATAAATCTAAGATATTAGCAGGCTCTATTTTTCTGCCAAACATTAGAGTCCATTGAAATTTTCTAGTGCCGAAATTTTCATAGTAAATAGTTCCCGCAGTCTTAGTCCCATCTAAAATAAAATAATACCTTACTTCAGGTGTTTTATTTGTAAATTTCATACGTGTATTCTCCTTTACCATTTTAATGAATCCTACTGAAGAACCAGCCATCTTTGCGCTTATGTGCTCTATACCCCTTAGCTTCCCAAGCCGATATAATCTCTGCGTCTGTCGGGTTCTTAGATAAAGTAGGTAAAGAAGCCGTGAAATTATCCACCTTTAAATCTTTTGGAGCATTAACTATTTCATCTAGTGTAGCCTGCTCCATTTCATTAAGTTCTTTTTTCATTTTAGGCACTTCATTGCGCTGTAAAAACTCTTGGTATAGCCGCTCATAGTTTGCGTCAGTTGATTTAATAAAAGTCCCAGCTTCGTTCAGAAACCCTTTTCGGTCTTTAATATCGTTATAGGCTATCTCTGCGCACTCGGCTATATTAGAACCCACCAATCTAGCTATATTAACTAGCACCACGAAGCAATCACCAATATCATCTCGGCAGTCTTTACCCTTAGCTAGGTTATCAGCTAGTTCTCCCATTTCGCTCATAAGTTTAAGGCATTGGGTAACTGCTTTAGAATTAGCTAAGATACCTCTTTCCTCTGACCACTGTTCTATTTTAATTTGCAATTCGTTTAAATTAGGCATTTTCGTTCTCCCTGTCAAGATTTAGTTCGGCTTTTAAACTAGCTTCACTATACGGGTGTATAGTTACTCCATAAAGTTTATAGATTAACTTAGCTTGTTTAAGGCTAATATTATACCTATTTGATTTATAAGTAGAAATCATAGAGGCTGATACCCTCAAATGTTTAGAGATTTCTACACCTGTCATACCCTGGTTCTCAAGGTTTTCGATGTAACTTTGGATAGTTATAACTTTATCCATTGCGCTCCTTTGAATTGTTTTTAATTAAATTTTTATCTTTAATTACGTTTATTATAACATAATCTTACTTAACTTTAACTTAATTTAATATTAAAGTTTTCTTAATAGCATTGCGCGCTAAAGCGATTTTAATCTTAACTCGATGAATTAATCAAGCTAAAAATTTAAATCGCTCTACGCTCACGCAATGCGCTAATTTTAGCGTTTATAAACTGCGAGTTTGCGCTCAAATAAATCTATATCATCGACCGCACGGCTAAGGATATTAGACATCGTAAGCGAATTATTACCTAGTGATATTTCATTACTGGCGTATTGTTTGACCTGCATCGTATCTGCCAACTTGACTATCAAACTCTCCACACTAACGCGCCGTTCGTATTCCCTGTAAAGCTCGTAAATAAAACTAGGGAAGTTCTGAAACATAACATCAGATTCCGCATCTGCTACAGCCTTAACTAAGTCTGGGCACATTGTTTTAGTGCTCAAGGTTACATCACCTATATAGCTCTCGGCGAAGTCGTGGATTATAGCCATTTGCACAGCTTTATTTAAATCAAACTTATAATACTTATACAACTCCATAACATAGGTAGCCACAAAGAAACTATGCTCTGCCACTGTTTCGTTAATTATTCTAGGCGTTATCGAGTAACGCTGAATAAACTTCAGGTTATAAACTTTGCGAGGGATTGATATTCCCTCAATTTCAGCTTGTGATAGTTCGTCCAACTCAATCATTCTATATCCTTATCTGCTACATAGCCTACATTAGCCACATCTATCAAAATCTGCTCCAGCTCTTTTAGGTTTCTAGCCACTCTGCCGCTCTTAGCCAACATTAGATTAACTTTATCTATACCAGGAGCGTAATAAATAACTTGAAGCTCTCTAGCATAAGCGTAGCCGCACTCCCAAAGAGTGCCCATATCTTTACCTATAGTTGAGGCTATGATAATCTCCGCTTCATCTAAGGCTTGGATATTTCTTTGGAATATATCCTCTAAATCTTGACATTTAGCGTTATTATGCTCTCTAGGGCTAAAATATAGTTCAAAATGCTCTTTAACGTAGCCCTCTAGTTCATCTAAGGCTTTCTCCTGTTCTGGAGAAAACCAACCACCTGCTATATAAACACCTAAATCAAATATTGTTGCCATCTTTTATCCCTTTTAACACTTGTAGAATATTTCTTTTACGGTTTTCGTAATAATTACCTCCCGGAAAATCAGCCCTGCGTTTTTGGTAAATGCAGTCCTCTGGCTTTAATCCCGGAACTTCGTTTTCTGGCTTAGGTAAATAAGCTAGGGAATTATGCCCACTCAAGGCTGTTTTACAAAAGAATTCATCTCGCCCACCTATATCCATATCTATGCACTCCTGCAATGCTGGATATTGCTTAACCAATTTCAACCACATAAGAATAGCTATGATATTATCGCTTTCAGGCTGTATCGCCTCGTCCTTGCGGGTTTTTATAAACGCGATTATATCCTTTAAGCTGCCGCTAACATAATAGAAATTACTTAAACTTCTCGGTAAAATAGTTCTGGCGTCAAAAATAGATACCTCTTTACTATCTACCATATCAGCGTATAATTTCTTGGCGTCATCAACTATTTTCTTATACCTATCAAAAAACTCGTCATTTACCAAAATGCTAGGTTTAACCATACAATTATCTTTACGCATATCCCTGTCAGCTGTGCATTGTGCGCTAAAGCTAAGGGTTCTATGCCTTATCAAATGGGTGACGTCGATTAAGTCTAAGCCGTCAATAAGAAATGTAACCCTTATAGTTTCTAAGGCTGTGGGTAACATCTCGCCTCTAAATATAGCTTTAACTATCTCCTCTCTGTTATCTATCTTACCCGCTTCTGCTTCGTCCCTCCAAGTAGCCGTAGTAAATTCTGGTAAATAACTACAAAGCTCCTTCCAGCTTGGGGCCGATACTAAATCGACCGTCAAGTTAGTTATTTGATTTACATAAGCCGTTGCAGGCTTCTTACCGAATTTAGTTTTAACGCGTCCCATTTTCTTTCGCCTTTTTATAGTCATCGTAAGCTTCTTTAGACATTTTAGTTATCTCGCTATCCTTACCTGTTAAAGCCTCCATTAAATTAATAAACTCTATAACGGCGGCTTCGTCATCAGCTTCTTTGGTATTGCACTCCTTCTTAGTTTCTTGCTTTTTAAGGGCTTCCTCTACTAACATAGCATACCCAGCAATATCGTGCCAAGTATCTATGTGGTCTGGAGTTGTAGCTAACCTAGATAGCTTATTAACTATATCGTAAATATAGACCATATGCAAAGCGTCCAACAATTTACCATTAACTGCTTGGTGCCTATCCTTAATTAGTTTCATAACATTAGCTCTAAACTCCGAACCACCTTTATAATCTCCATAAACGGCACCACGTTGTTTTAAAGTTTCATTTACATTACTCATCGTTTTCTCCTTTGTTAATTTCTGGACGCCATAGATTTAAACTATAGCTATCGTTTTCAGGGTCATAGCTAATCTGGTGCATACTGACCAACCTCATATTTTTAACCGCGTCAAACACATCACGCCCTCTAGCTTCGTATTCATTGACCACCCTCTCCCAACACTCAGCAGCCGAACTAGCCCCAGCTAAGATTTTATCTGCTGTTTTAGGGCCTACTTTAGCTAAACCGATAACGTTGTCGCCAGTGTCCCCGGTTAAGCACTGCTTAAAGTGGTGCTTCATAGCCTGCTCAGGCTCTACATCGAAAAACTTCATTTTAATTTCATCGAGGTGATTACCTGCTTTTGTTACTGTTTCTGCCCTGCTGTAGTAGTTAAAGTGCTTACCCGGCAGTGTATATAAGACATCTTTATCCACAGCGCAGAGTAAATATTTATCTGGTTGTGCTTTTTTCTTGGCTATGACCGCGTCATCAGCCTCGAAATCATAGTGGATAAATGCCTTAGTCGGGAACGCTTCAGTCATTCTGACCTTCAACTCATTTAACCCATCAGGGCTTTTCATCTCAAGCCTATTAGCTTTATACATAGGGTCAATCTTGGTGTATCTAAAGCTGCCACGACCAATAGTGAAATGAAGTTCCCAATCGACGCAACCTGTAGCGTCAAGTATGCCTTGAAGCTTATCTAAAGTTGATTGGTACGCATTATCCATATTGCATATGGCTATGGTCCCAGCTTCAGGGTCGTATGTTTTCATCGAGCTAATAGTTGCCCACTCCTCGTCTGAATACATAGCCCTGGGTAGTAGTTCTATAACCTCTTGGTGCTTAGTTACGCTCCCAAAAACTACGGTATCAGCGTCAATCAACGCTATCTTACCGTTTTTCGGTGCGGCTACATCGCCGTTCTGGGTTAGGTCAATATCGACCAACTCACCGTCATCAAATTCCATTAATTATCTCCTTTCTTGATAATGTGTTTATTATCTCTCTTTATTTATACGAATATTATAACTAAATTTAACTTAATTTTCAATTAAACTAAACTTAATATTTTCTTAATAATTAAACGAGCCTTAAAGACCCGTTTAATATCAATCACCTACAGGCATTGGGATATCTTTAAACTTGAATATCGAAGTTTTGCAGATTTCCTCCCAACCCTTAACCATAGCTTTACTTACGCGCTCGTGCCATAAATCTTTATCAGCTCTAGGCACTCTTAGATAAATAGCGTCGTGGACCACATTAAAAATCAACTTCAACGCTTCTGGGTATTCTTTGCAAAGATAATGCACAGCTAGTTTGGTCGTTTCACTACCAGAACCTTGAATTGGCCCGTTGATAGCGTCTGTGCCTATCTTTGGGTGAACCCTACGACCTAGCGCAGTGGTATAAATGTAGTTTGCTTTACCCACATTTTTCCAAACTTCATCGTGATATTTTTTAATCGCTTTATACTTACCGAAATATAAATTCCGCAGCTTTGTCGCTTCATCTAGCGAGATTTTAAGCGCATATCGCGTTAAGCTATAGTTTTGATAAGTCTTTGCGCTCATTCCGTAAATATAACCGAAATTGAGAGCTTTAGCTAGTGTTCTATCCTTTTTAGTTACGTATTCTCCTTTTGTTCTATCACCCGTAAATAGTGCATCATAATCATCCCCTAACGGGCCATCAGGGTGCACTTTCTTACCTGTAGCTAGTGCAGCCATATTTGTATGTAAGTCCTCACCGTTAAGTAACTCTTGATACATAACAGGCTCTGCAAACACGCTAGCTGCAATTCTTAGCTCAAGGGTAGAGTAGTCAAGACCTACAACTACAGTGTCCTCTGTTTCAGGCTTGAATAGCGGCTGTAACCGTCGCGGTATTTGTTGAGAGTTAAACCCGTTAGGTAAATCTCCACCGCTTGAAGTAAATCTCCCAGTAATAGCTCCAGCCACGTTAAATCGTGTCTGCATATACTGGTGATTTATAGATTGTAAATACCCTTTTTCTTTTAACGCTTTACGCATATAAATTATCGTGTGCGCTTTTTCTGCTAAGGGTTTATTGCTTACGCTATAATTAACTAGCGTGTCGTAGTCGCTGCTTTCAGTGCCTAGATATGCCTTAACTTGTTTAGGGCTATTGACGTTAAACCCTTCAGGCAGCTCCTTAGTTAAGCGGACTATATCCTCGTCCACCTCTTTCTCATACTTAGCCCTTAGCGGTAAATCTACCATAATGCCGTTCTGCTGATAAACTACGGCATACTTAAGGCTTAAAATATCGACCTGGTAAGCTATGGAGTTTCTCCACTTCTGGATAGTTTCATTTTGCCACAATAAACTAAGGGCCACAACGTCGGTGGCTGAGTATTTTAGTTGGGCAGCCGATAAATAAGCTCCCTTAACAAACCCTGCTTTCTGTAGTTTCTTTTTATCCAAGCCGTCATATAACCCAGCAAAGCCGAGATTTTCTATAACTTTATCTAGGTTATACTCCTTGAAAAACGGGAAGCCTAACCTAGCTAGGTAGAAAATATCATCGAACTTATCGGTGGTCATATTCAAAGTCCCGAAGTCATAACTAGCATTAAACCATACCGTCCACATAGGCTTGATATACGCTTTTATATCAGCTTCTTGGATTATATCAGTATCTAGTATTATAACCTCGTCATCGTTCTGCCCAGGTTGATATAGTTGAACCAAGCGAGTGCCAATATATAACTTCTCGGTTTCTATATCGGCAAATACTAGCTCGCTAGGATTAAAACTAAACCCAGATAATGATTTAGGTATTCTGTATTTAACTTCTACCATTTTATTTGCCTAGTTTAGTTTCTAGTTCGTCGTATTCTTTAACCACGTTAGCTAGGGTCTTATCATTTTTAGCTAGCTCTCGGTATTTCTCCATCTCTATAACTTTTGCGGCACGCTCTTTTAGTTTTTGCTCTAATAAATCCTTTCTAAGTCTGGCGTGCTGCCTATCTCTTTCTATAGCGACAGCTATATGGTCCACTAAGTATTGAGTCGCTTTAGCGTGTTCCTCGTCTAGTTCGTCATATTTTACAACCTCAACTACTTTAACTATTTGCAAACCATTTTTAGTCCAAGCTGCCCAAGTATCGCCCTCACTCGCGTTATCCGCTTCATTAACTAAAAAGCAGTATAATTTTTTACCCTGCTTTAATGCCTCTTCTTTACTCCAACTTTTTAAGCTATTTTCAAAAAACACTTTTGCTAATTTCATAACATATCCTTTAATATACAAACCAATCAAATAAATATGATGGTAAAATAAAAAGCGTAAAATAAACGCTTAAACTAACAAATACAAACACAGCTAGAGATAACAAATAAATATTATCTATCTTTGCACGTAATGCTGTATAACGTGCCCAAATTTCAGTCGTAGCATAATAGCTAAGATAAATCACTAGCGCAAATAATGCAACATAACTAAACAGCAGCACTGCTAAAGGCACTATATAAATATCGTTTGGCATTTTCAGCTCCTTATTAAGTTAAATTGAAGTTAATAAATTAACTAAAATAAAAGGGAGCCAAAATAGCTCCCAAACTACTAGAGTGCAGGTGCAGCGTCGCCGACGTCGATATCCTCGCCCTCAATCTCCTCCGCATCACACTCGTTACCCTCGTATTTAACTAACTTAGCTATCTGTAGGCCTGTTAGATACAACGATACCTTATGCGAGCCGCCGATGTTATTTGCGTGGGCTGAACCGAACACAATACCTTGGCTATCGTTACCAATTTTCCACTCTGCTGCGTGGACTGCTTCGGTAATGTTTACGCCCTTTCTATCATACACTTTAATAACCTGGTCTTTTCCGTCAGGCCATTTAGTGTTTGTGCTAAATGTAGCTATGATATTACCTGTAGGTATGCGCTTAACGTCCTCGGTTTCTGGGTCGATGGTCCCTTTCGGGTCTTTCATCATCTCCTCTTTAATGCCATTGGTTTTCGGCTGCCCTTTAATTCCAAACTGCTTCTTATAAGCTTCCCACTCCTCGTCGATAAGCTTTTTAAGATGTTTATGGGCTTCGCTGTCTTTAGGGACAACATAACTAACCACATAGCGGAAACGCTCTTCCTCGCCTTGCATTGCTGTGTTTCTGCCCTCTCCGTCGATAAAGACGTATTTAAGTGTGCCTAGCAGTGTTTTGACTTTCGTCATATTACGCTCCTTGCGTGAAATGTTTTACATTGTGTTAAACCCGTTTGGGAAACTTTAGCGGCGGGCCGTTCGTGTTCATTATGCGCGTTCGTATGCCTGACGAGGACTTATAACTAATAGCGGGTCTTTACTAACTACTAAGCTGGCCGCACAACTTATTTAAAGGAGGAACTATGTCCCTTCACCTATATCACACAACATAGGCTAGGAAGCCACAATACTCGATTGCAGCTACCTAGCTTATGCTAGGGAGTTAAAGATTAACTAGATAGTTAATAGATTAACTCTATCGGCGGTAAGAATTGAGAGAGAAAACCCGCCGAAACGAGCGTGAGCTCTTTAAGCCCTCCTGCAACCCTACGCTCAAACATTTTTATCAGGAGGGTTTAAAGAACCCACATTAGTGGGCTCGTTTCTTAGTATGCACTTGGCTCTTGGTCAGCTTCTACTTTAGCAGATTTCTTGCCCTTTTTACCCTTTTTAGGTGCTTCGGCTTCATCTTTAACTTCATCGCTTGATGTTTCTCCAGTTAAAGGATGGACCACGCTGTAGTCTGGGCCGGTAGCGTTTAGCTCCGCTAGTTTAGCTTTAGCCTCTTCATTGCTAATAACGCCATTAAGCACATCGTCCATAAGTGCGTTTTTGCTGGCGTTATAAGCTTTTTGGTAAGCTTTGCGAGCATTTTCGCCCTGTTTAGAAACTTTTTGTAGGATTACACCATCAGTTCCCATAACGCCTTTGCCGTCTCGGCTGGCATAAAAGTGTAAGCTATCAGCTGGTAGCCATACGCCTGAAAGGCTGCATTGGATTTCTACCACGTTACCGTTTTCATCTTTGCGAACAATATCGTCCCAGTTAAAAGAACGACCTGCATTTTTAGGCTCTAGTAGCTCGTTTAGTTGAGCCACAACATCTGCTGGTAAATTGTGAGCAGCGCATATAGCCTGCACCTTTTCGTAAATTTCAGACTTTTTCATCTGTTTCTCCTTGGGTGATGTTTCGTTTTATAAAGAGATTATAACACACTTTAGCTTAAATCTATCTTAATTAAACTTAATTCAGATTTTTTATTCTAAAGAGTTAATCTCTCTTTATTTATGATAGTATTATAACACAAACTATCTTAAAAATTACTTAATTAAACGTAATTTTATAGCATATTTTCGCAAACTTTATAAACAAGCATAAAAATTACATAACTAAATAATAAACTAACTAAAAGGCCTAATAAATACATAATTACAGCGAATAGAAACGTATTAAAATACGGCTCGCTGTCGTTTATACTTATAGATAATAGCACAACCTCGCTAATTAACTCATTACCTATAATAGCTGTGCAGAGTAATATACCTATAAATATATAACCTAATATTACCATTTTCCCTCCTTTCTTAATTTGATAAATAGCATTTCTCACGGGCTCGGCTAATGCTTACATATAATAAGCGCATACGCTCGTTTTGGTCAAAACATCGGCTTAAGTCTTGACTATCTACATAAACGTGATTATACTCGCTGCCCTGGCTCTTATGTATCGTTACGCAGTGCGCAAAATCTAAGATTGATACATAATCGCTAATTGTTTTATAAAGCCGATATTGTGCTTTACTGTCAATGCCTGCTTTGTTTTTCTCGACTAGCTCTCGCCCTATATCCTCTCTGATTTTCTTATTCTCGAACATACCAAAAATCGCAGGGATAGCTAAGTATTCATCTATCTGGTAGAACTTAACAAAATCTAGTTTATTAAGAAACATTAGCGGGTTATATTTAGTATCGTAGTTTATAATCCCATTAACAGTTTTACAATCCCACTTCCAAGTGTCGTGTATGCCCTCAATTTCTATAAACTGCTTTAGTGTGCTATCGTATAACCTATCGCCAGGTTGTGGCTGCGCTCGCCCTTGTATAAGTGCGTTAATCTCCTGCACACGCTGATTGGTGTAGGCGAGCATAATTTTATCCTCGTCGGTGTCTTGTTTATATAGCTCAACTATATCAACTTTGCGGATAAAATCCTCTGTAGGCTCTAAATATGCCTGTTTTCTGCGTCCCTCCATCATATCTACAAGTAGTACCAGCGGTTTAGTTAGCGAGTTATGCGTGCGGTGGACTGTAGTTAATTTTCTCCAATACGGCTGATGTGGATATACAGCTGAAGGCCCATATACAGGGCTAAGCTGATTTAAATCGCCAACATACAGCACTTTTATCGGTGGTATGCACACTCTGGAGTAGGGCTTACCGCAGTGCTCGCAGATAGGCACCACTTCATCGTCTGGTATATCTACAGGGCTACGATACGGGTTAGCAGGTATCGTAGAGCACGCATTTTTGCAGTGATTGTTTAGGTGCTCCCAGTAGTTTAACTCTAGCTGGTCTTGGAGCTTACCTATAGAGTGATAATCCTTTTCTCCCACGAAGCTAAACTCATCAACTATCAGGAGCTGGATATATACCGGCTGCCCGAACTGATGAGTAGTAACTAAGGCTTTCAAGCTCTTAGCTTTTTCATTTATGCTAGGGCGTTTCTTAAGCCACGAGTGTAGGGTAGATATATCAGTATCCTCTGGTAGCTTAGAAACTAGCACATTTTTGGCTTTATGGGTGTATGCCACCACTCTATATTTTATGCCCATATCATTAAGCTGTTTAACCACCTCGATTAGGGCTGTAGTTTTACCGCTCCCTGCAGGGCCTGTTATAAATGCCTCGTTTTCTTTAGGGTCGGATAGAAAATGTTTAATGTCCATTGTATCCTCTCTTTATCATTTATTTAATATATTATAGCTAAAATAATATTATTATATCGAAATTAAACTTAACTAAAGCTTAATTTCGTTATCGTTTGTTTGCTCTGTTTCAGGCTGTTCTATAGCTTCGACCGTATCAAGCTTAGAGTAAGGCCTGCTAAACTCTATTACATACACATTATATGGCTTTTTATTCTTATAGTGCGTTACCCTGCGTTTATACTTACCTATCTTGCTTTTTATCTCTATAGCCGAGAAGTGTCTATCTAGCAGCTCAATCAGCGATGGTAGCCCTAGCTCCTTAGTCGCGCTGGTATTGTAGAACACTGCACGCGCTTGGTCGGTGGTCGAAACCTCAAACAACCTATCTATATCCTGCATAGGGACGGCGCAGTCCTCTGTAAGCACTTCAAGTAGTTTTGTGTGGTCTTTATTCTCCGCTGCTTCGAGCAGTTTATCTAGTGGAGTGGTCGTCGCCTCTATATACTCGGCATAATCCTCGTTTTTCCAATTTGAGTTATCTTTATAATCCTCGTTTGATAACGGCTTTAGTGAGCGCAAATAAGCCGCAAAGTGTGGTAAGTCTGATATTAGATTGTTGTAAAACGCTGTAGTGTCAGGATATACCTTAGCTAGTTTAGTAGGGCATTTAAATAACACTAAGCGGCGGTCATTCTGCGCAATATCGGTTATCAACTTAGTCTGCATATTAGTATTCAGTATCGGGGTCATATAATGCCGCTGTGGTGCGGTCGTGTCTTTACCCTTCTTAGTTATTGAAACTAGAGGGGAGCCTGTTATTTTCTTTAGCTCTGCCACCAGCTTCGCCTGCTCGTTTTTAGTATCTCCCTCCCCGGCTTCATCTATTATGACGTAGTCGGTCTCTCCCATCCACTTATTAAACCCATTAGTTAGTGAGCTGACATTTACTTTATATATGCGCTCTGTGGTGGAGAAATATGGCAGGACGTTATCTATGAACATATTTTTACCAGCACCACCAACGCCCGCAAACACGAAGTAGAGGTCAGAGTGGTCGTATGTCGAGTGCTTACGCGCCAAGAACCTACAAAAGCGGTCGCGGTTGTCGGCGTCTGGTATCAGGTGACGGAGCAGAGCTAAGATAGTGTCCGGCTGCCGCAGGTTGGTAGGCTCCAGCTCTCCACGAAGTATTCTTATGCCCTCGCTCGGCTGGTATGTGTTGAACAGCGGGTCGCGTTGAACTTGCGGTATCAGGCCGGCCGGGTATTCAGGCGTATGAACTATTGTTATAACGCGGACTTTCTTAAGCAGTTTCTCGGTGGTTACCTTAAGTCTTAGTTTGCTTTCAGTCAGGACGGTATTCATCACCGCGCTGGTCTTGTCGTAAGTGTGATACTCTTGTGTCTGGCGGTTATGGTGAATAAACAGCTGCTTTACAGGGTCGAAAAACACCTCTATAATGTCAGAGTATTCATTCTCGTAGATAAAACCCTCTTTCGCCCAGTCTGGATTATACTGCCACAGCGGTTTATTAGTGAGCGGGTTTATGCGCTTATTTATATCATAGTTACAGTCGTGGATAACCCGCTCTTCAGGCATCGGGCTCTGCCACAGTGAGTTAAGCAGGAGCATAAAGTCCTGAAACTGCTCTTTAGATACCGACGGGTCTTGAGCTAATTTAAACCGCACGGACGTCATCCACGCTGTGCCATCTCCGTTAGGGACATCACGTGGGTGGCGATACTCCAGCTTCTGCGGTATTATTTTATCTATGGCTTGAGCTAACTCGGAGTCGGAGAGTGTTTTGAGGTTGTTTATATTCAGGATATAACCTAGTGTGCTATGCGCCATAACTTCTGGATTGTAGTCGCTCGCTGTTGTTAGCGTGGTCGTTTCGCTCTGGGTGAGTAGTTGAGCCTTAGCCGCGCACATATATATGAAGGCCTTAACACCTAGCGGTATGCGCTTTTGAGGGAGCGCGGTTAGCGGCGGAGTTAATAGCGTCTTAGTGTGGTTCGCAGGCGTAGCTAGGTATATGAGCGCATTATCTAGCTGGATATCTATGGACGCGCGCTTAGCCCATTTATGTATCTGGGCTAGTTCTTGCGCGTCCTCCTCATTATATGCGTAGAGTATATGACCACCCTTAAGGTCGGATTTAGCTATGTAATCCGCCGAGTAGCTATCTATGGTAAGCAGCTGCTCGAACATCTCTGTATTATCCACATCTATGCCGATAAAGTCGCGGCGGGCTATTGCGCAGAGTAGCGGAGTATTCTGGGTATTTCTAGTTGTGGTGTATTGTAGCCACCCTTTCTGAGGGAAACCTGGGTCTGTTTTCTTGCCGTCAGGCTTACGCTCCAGCGTTTGAGCTGTAAGTGGTACTGTGTAAAATATATCGGTATAGTTAGGCACTGTGGCCACTTCGTTATTTGCCATAATACCACCTATTTACTTGAAGTAGCTATGGATTGTTTAGTTGCGGTAGGCGTCGGCACAGGCGGCAGCTCCTGCCCTATTTGTGAGCTATAGCTAACTATGTAGTCCTGAATGTCCTTCGGCAGTAGGGAGAGCAGGTTAGTATCCTCAGATATAGCAACTATATCCTCAATGCCTAAGAGGATATCAATTTTATAATTTTTCAGATATACGCTGTTTATTGTATCCATTATCTTAGCAGTGGTGTTTGTATATAGGGCTAGGGCTGTGATATATTGCTTAAGGTTAGGGTATAGTGCTTGTATGTGCGCATTTTGAGGACGCGTGTTCAATGCCCGGATTTTAAGCTGGCTTTGCTGGATATAAAAACATTTAGCCAGAATTTCGTCTTTAAAGGAGTGTTTAAGCTCTAAGAGGGTTAATACCATTATTATGCTCGCTTTCTATATTCATTTATACGTTATTATATCAAATTTATTCTTAAAATTAGATTAATTTTCTTTATTTTCTTTATTTAATTCTTAATATGGCAGTGTGGCATTTATTGAAATAGCTAACTAAGGATAGTTTCGACCTAAACTAGATAGTAGCTGCTAGTTCTAGGACCGCGCTAGTTGCTAGATTTGCGTGAGATTTTCTGGAGTGGCTGAGATTTGTTCGGCGCGCGAGAACTCCCTAGAGGCTATTATATTATGTAAAAATAGTTGGCATTATGGGAAATCTGGATAAGCGTGGAGCGGGATATGTTGAGATATGCTGTGATATTGATAATGATTCTCAGATTATAGCGTCGAAAAATTTTGATAGTTGATAACCATTATAGATTATCATAAAGTGATAATAATGATAAAAGCTTAAAAGTCAATGAAATGCTATCAATTATAAAGCTAGTTGATAATCGTGTTACAAATCGTTACAAATCAATAAATCAACTTTAAGATTAGTTTCAGAAAATAAATCAATAAATCAAGAAAAATCAAAAAATCAACTTTTTCTAAATTCGCTATAATTTCTTTTTTTTTTTACTAGATGATTTTTTAGATTTAATTGATTTATTTGATTTAAACTCGATATATCAATAGTTCAGCGTAAATCATAGCTAAAAATCAGCTCGATTTTTTCGATTTATAACTTAGTTTGCTTACATTTAGCTTAGACGCTTATAATGATAACGCTTATCAATAATTTTTCTAGCGCGCTAGATTTAGATTAAAGAATTAAGCGCAATTAAATTGCAATGATAGTTTAAAAAGCATTTGGCGCGTTTTAAAGCATTTTAACGCTATAGCAATATAATAGTATTAGCTCACTATTGAATTGCATTTAAATTAACGCTAGATGATTTTAACGCTAGATGCAAATTATCATTAGATGCAAATTATAGTTAGATGATTAGATAAGTGTAAATTGATAATGATTATTAAATTTCATTGTATAGAAATGATTAAATTAAGTTTGATTATTATAATCATTATCGTTTAACATTGATTTAAAAATATTTAACGTTTATTAACAATCGAAATAAAGCTATCTAGCGTTTGATTTAAAGCGTTTGAAGTTTTAGAGTATAATTTTATCGTTTGAAGTTTTAAAAGCGCGCTATCAAAGAGATAACGCGCTCTATTTTGATTTATTCTTTATCGTCTGCGCTCGATTTTCTTTGTTTGCAATTTTCAGCGTAATATTGATTATCACGCTCATAATCATAAGTTTCGGGCGCGTGCATATTTTGCTTCTTTTCTTTTATAACGTCTGCGAGCTTTGATATTTCGCTCGCGTCTGCGTTTGTTTGAATTAAGCTTAATAGCTCATTTTCTAATCTCTTGATTTCGTTTCGTCTTTGATTAGAGATGAAACTCGCAGCGCGACAATAAGATTTTTTTGCTATCATTTCGTCATCGCGTTCATAACGCTGATGATATTTGCAGTAACGCATTACGCATTGATTTTCATCGCTATAATAATCTGGGTTTTTAATCTCTCTAGCTTTGCGAGTTGTTAGCTCTTTTAAAAGTTCGTCAAACTCTGATTTTGCTGATTTAGAGAGTTTAGCACTCTCAACTATTGAGTTTAATTTTTCGATTAGCTCTGATTTACTTAACATTGTTTTATCTCTCTTTCTTTATTTTATTTAGCAAAGATTTTGCGCGCTTATCTCTTTAGCTTTGATGAGATTATATCATAAGTTTGCTTAAATTAAACTGAATTAAACTTGATATATTTTCATCAAAACTAAACTTTGATGATGTTATTATAGCACAATCTGATTAAATTAAACTGAATTAAATTTAATCAGATTGTGCGCTTTGCATAACTTGATATTATAGCATAATTTTTCGATTTTGTCAAGTTGATAGAGATTATCAATTAGTGATAATATCGAAAATCTTATATTATAACATAAATATGCTTAAAGTTTGCTTAAAGAACATTAATCTAAATCAAGCGCAATTAAGTTTAATTTATTGCGCTTTGTTTAAATTAAATCTCGTTGATTAGATAGCGATTATCTAATTCTCTATCGAGTTTTAGCATTTCGATTATTTTATTATCGCTTATTTTCAACGTGTTTATAAACTCAATTATGATTTTTTTAGCTCGTCAAAGTTTGCACTCTGATTTAGATAAAATTTTTCTAGCTTATT
>ERZ772906.160-NODE-160-length-41412-cov-6.352443_pt1 | contig 41412 bp, 61 predicted proteins | sample MGYA00511338_ERZ772906 | MGnify/ENA primary metagenome ERZ772906 (study PRJEB29015, sample SAMEA2738076) | human oral metagenome | biome: human oral; feature: human-associated habitat; material: saliva | place: China | collected 2212 ... | reverse complement strand
CTCACTGCGGTGAGACTCACGACCGAGACTTGAATGCGGCACTCAACTTGAAGTGGTATTACAATAGCAAGTAGAGTATAGCGGGAGAGGATACCTCCTAGATGTGGAGTTCTATACCAACCTGTCTCACTGATATAATTGGTGAGTTACAGGGGAACTATGAAGCATAAACAATGGATGAATGTATTAGATTTAGCAATCGGCTAGATTTAAGTAGATTTATCGTATCCGTATTGGCAAATTGCTGAAGAACTATTCGACTATATTCACACACTTAAGTCTAAGACTAAGTCAAAACAAGAAAAACTTGCAGCAAGTAAAAACTTACGTGAACAACTTGTGCGTTGTGCAATGGATGATGAATTAGCTGAACTTACTCAGAAATATTCAGAAAAACCAGCGGACAATCCGATAGGATATGACTATATCGCAGTTACAACATTCGCAAGAGCAATGCGTGAGAGATATAAGAAAACTGAAAGTTTGGATGTGTCAATTAGAGACGTATACAAAGAAGCTGAAAAAGACGTACGCTACAAAGAGTACGACAGTGGTGACTTACTGTTCGACATAATGAACACGGTACACCGTGACGCACTTGAAGATATAGTAGAAAACACTATAGACGGTGTGACAAACATTCCAGGTTTCGAAACACGAGAAGACCCGAAAGACGAAGACAAATACATTGTCACAATCAACGGTCGACGAATCGGATGGTATAAACGCCTCAAAGGTTCATACGCATCTGACTTCCAGGAAATCAAACCAGAAAAACTATCTGAACTTGTGGTGAAAAACAAAATGCTAATGAATATGATTCAGGACATCCTGCAAGAAGGATAATGACGAGACGGAGAAATCCGTCTCTTTTTCTATTTCAAAACCCGCAAAAAAAGACTGAAATCTGGACACGTCAAATCGTAGCGATATCAAGAGATATCGGAATATAGGGTATAATTTTCACCTTATGCTCTTAACCACTCCCCGACTTAGACAATTGACTTAGACAATAGTCTTACTTTGCTATACGAGATTGAGACTAACTAGGCAAATAGGACACAGACCGACGTTATACAGACGAGTAGAGACTATGGTTACATGAGTAATAGACACGAACGTAGCGGTTATAGGTAGCAATTTAATGCAAATGACGGGTATGGGGTTCATAGGACCACCACCCAATTACTATAACTATCACCCAACACCACCAACTACCATCTAACTGCCCTAGGACTACCACTTAGCTACCCCAGGACTACCACCTAACTACCCTAGGACTACCACCTAACTACCATCTAACTGCCATCTAACTGCCCTAGGACTACCACCTAACTACCATCTAACTGCCTAGGACTACCACTTAACTGCCTAGGACTACCACCTGACTACTCTAGAACTACCACCTAACTACCCTAGAACTACCCTAGCACTACCACCTAACTACCATCTAGCTCCCACCCAACTACCATATGACTACCCTGGAACTACCATAGCACTACCCTAGAACTACCATAGCGCTACCATGGGACAAAAAAACCCGCAAAAAAAACCAGGTGCACCGTAGCGCACCATTATAACAGAAATTCGTCTATGTAGCGTCTTGTGTCCCTAAAGCTACACCTCGGTACGAATATATCCAGACCTCGACCTGTGATAGTCACGTTATATCCCGCGTCACTAGGCGACACATACAGTTCAAAACCATAGCGGCCAACAAATAATGCTCGTCTATCTGTATCAAATCGATACTCATATCCGAGCTCACTCATTCGTCTAGCTAGTTTGAACCATCGCACATCACACCACTTGACGTCCATACCGGGTCTAAAGTATCCGACACATCTTCCGACTTTGGCATCCACTATTACCGAAATATCGTCATCACTCAAGTTGAATCCTAGTGGACGTATCTTCTCGCCCAACCCCTTCAACGTATTATCCATACTAACACCTACTTCCTTAATTAGGGACATCCGATATCCCTAATATCAAATTACATATACTGACTTTTCGTTAGAAAATGAGTCATCGCCTTATGAGCCTCTTCATAGTCTAGTCCGTAACTTACTTCTTCGACACCGACTTTTGTAACCACCGCTTTGTAAGTTTCACCATCAGCGTACATTCTCATTGTCTCTGTACCGCGATGAACAATAATACACCATTCGTTTAAGTCAAATCTGAATTCACGGTACTTGATTAGTCTTGCAAGGCGTAACCAGTTTGTGTAATACTCAATGTTCTCATAAAACTGCGTAAGTTTCTCGTAAGACGCCTCGTGACTAGACTTAATCTCACCGCCCTTAAACTGCATTTTATTATACGCTGTATAACTTAGTGACACGCTAGACGTGTCAAGTAATACCAATCCACTTTCACCATCAATACTCACTAGCCAGAACGTATATTTCACATCCTTACGAAGTTCGTCGTTCACCTTGTCTTTTAGCTCTATTAATTCTTCAACTTTCATCTCTCGCACCTCGCTCATTTTCATTTTGTTCAAAAGATTAAAGGGGTTCGGGGTTTACCCCGTGTATGACTCTGCGTGTATACGCAGAGTCAACACCTTTAGCAATATACCCCGACCAAACCGTCGACATACATATGTCCAACACCAACATTCTTTTTCGTACGAACTGCCCTTTTACTAGACACCGCTAAAAACGTCTCCAACATATCTAATGCGCCAGACGTAGGACAACTTCCGCATAAGAATTCTTCTCCGTCCACATTCGTGTAGACATCGAACCCATATTGACCAAGCGACGCCGTAAACGTATTATCACCGCGCTGGATAGTCATACTGCAGTCGCGAAGCGACACTTCGCCGCTAACCTCGTTAGCTAGTAGTAGCAAATCCCTTAGACCATAGCCGTATCTGCGCAGTCTCCACAATACGTTATTTACAAGTCTATGCGAAGCGTTAAGTTCTGAAACAACATCTTCTCCGCGCTTAAGTGCAAGTCTTCCTCGACAAACTTCCAGCGTATAGCCGTCTAACGTTTCGTTTAACCAGTTAATATCCTCTACTCGTCCCATCTCGTACCTCCAGATTTTATTCAAAAGATTGAAGGGGTACGGGGTTTACCCCGTAAATGACCCTGCGTGTATGCGCAGGGCCTAATACAATTTGACTAAGTTGCCCTAGGCGAACTTTTCTAATATGATTTAACTAAGTTGCCCTAGGCGAACTTTCTTCACCTAAGACTGTTGTTTTTCAAATATTCAGTATCTTCGTTCGATAATTTGATTTCTCGACCACCAGCGTCAACTAACCAACCTTGTTTGTAAAATTCATCGTATTTGAATCTGAAAGTTTGTGGTACAAATCGTTTATCATCAAGTGTTCGCAGCGTACTATAGTTATATTTCTCATCTAGAGTGTCGATTGGACCTTATCACCTTCAACATGTACTTTATTATCAATCACCGAAAGTGGAACGCTTTGGGTCGACTCTACTTTACCAATTGTATGTGTATAGAGATATCCACCACCAGATATAACTAAGAATACTATCCCTAGAGACGTTAGAGTCCCTCCTGCTCTACCAGATGGTCAAAACCCTAGCGCATATAGTGTGAGTAGAAACGCGCCTGTACCGAATGCGACAGCACCTGTAAACAATGGTAGTGTGACGAAAGCCAACTCATAGAATTCGCTCACAACTTCAATTTGTTCATATATCATTTTTCATCGTCCTTTCTGAAAGTTGCCTAGGCAAGTTTCTTGCGTATTATTAACTCAGTCGCCTTAAGCGAACAAAATCAAAAGGGGTGATGGGTGTGGGCAAAGCCCATGTCTGAAGGTGATAGAAAAAACCCGCAAAAAAAAGAAACGGACGTATAGTCCGTCTATAACTTGAAGAGGACTCGAGCCCCTCTGTGCTCCGTATAGCACAAGTTAAAACAAATAGACCTCAACCATTGTCTTTCCAGAAACTTCAATTGTTCTAATTCGTAATACACGTTTACTTTCTAAATCAGTACTATACGTTAAAATTTCATCTATGGTATCTTGCTTAGAAGCGTATTCAGCCGCAATTTCTATATCGTGAGTATATACGTCACCTTCATAGATAAACAGAGCGTCTTTCAATGTATGAACTATGTCAGATAATTTCATAGTGCTCACCATCTCGTGTTCGACTGGAGTCACACGAATGATACCAGGCTCTATACTCAACACTTTTGTATCCAACAATGCTTCTTTGAATCCAGTAGTGTCTCCAAATACTTCTCCCGCAATATACTCCATTTCGTACGTCCCGCGTGATGTCACAACATCAACTGGACCTACTGTTAGTGGTAATACGTCTTTTAATTTCATTTCTTTTCTCATAATTCATTACCTCGCTTATTTTTTATCAAAAGATGATTGGGGTGTGGGGCTGGCCCCATGAATGACACTTTGTGTATACAAAGTATCTAAGTCCTGTGTCTCCGACACCAATACCCGATTATGTTCCGCATACTGCGTACAATTGTCGGGTACAAAAGTCGGAGGGATTAGGGATATTCACTATCCCTAATTGCTATTTCGGAATATAAGTTCGCACGTACTCCATCATGAATGTCACATCTGATGCGTATTTATATCTGACGTATATTACCAGACAGTTAATTATTACTGTTAGGATAATGGCTACTTTAACTATAGTTAACCACTTTTTGTATTTCTTTTTGTTAACCATGTGGACTGATGTTTCTCGTTTAATGTGATATTCATTTGTTTTTCTCGCTATTGCGTCATCAAATACACCGCCAACATTTCCACCTTTAAACTCTTCAATATCCTCTTCGAACTTATATTCAATTTCACTTAACTCACCGACACAATTAGCACCTAACACCATTAGTGCGATAGCCTCAATAACTAACAGCACTAACAACCATTGGAGTATCATACTGACCGTGTTAGTGAATTCGTATGTCAAGAATTGATTGCGCACTTCAACATATAATCCTGGTACTTTACCTACAAAGCCGTTTATCTTCTCTAATATCTTTACAATTTGTTCTTCCATTTATCTCACCTCAACTTGTTATCGTCTTACTTTGTCTAAGAATAAGATATCAGGTGCCAACACATATTGTAGCACGATACAAATACTTATTATTACCACCATACATATTATAAAGATGATGAATTTCTTACGTTTATTTCTTATATATTCTACGTCACGTTTATACGCTAAGTTATCAGGGTCATATCCCTCGTTTGCGTTTAATATCAATGATGCTAAAACAAGAATTGTCGCAACAATACCAAGACCGAGCGCAACATCACGTATATATGATAGCAGTTCATTCACAAAATATTCGTTACGTAATCCGTAATACAGCTCAGGTGTTTTGTCGATACCCGATTGTAACTTCTCCATTAATATCTTTAATTGTTCTTCCATTTCTTATTACTTCCTCCCGTAAATTGAGTAATTATTGTCCCAAACCTATGTTCGGGACAATTGTTTTACAATTAGGGATATTCACTATCCCTAATCTTCATAATCGTCAATGTTAATTAACTTCCACACAATAGTATTAATTGAATCGCGCAGATTGAATTTATCAGTCCAGTGAATTTCTTTATCAGATGTATCACCTAAATGAATATGTGACTCCCATTTTTCTGTAATACCACATGTATTTCTGTCGAAATTAGTACTATATTTTATACCGCGACCGCATTCTCTGATTTCATGGTGAATGGCACGCTCATAACTTATATCGAGTACGTCGTATGACGAATATTTACCTATTTTTATCGAGTACTTGAATTTTAATGTTGACATTTCATCGAATACATTTTCCGAGATAAAATAAAGGTGATGTTCTTCGTTGTCCATATCTTCATACTCATATTCATACCGTATATTAGTAAATTCCATACCGTACTGGTCGAATAATATACTTTGTATAGCAGACGGTATATAATTGAAATATTTGACTACCTTATCGACCTGCTCACGCGGTGTTCTGTAAACACCAATTACATTTTCCACTTCATTTTCTACTGTAAACACTTCTACTGCGCACCCTACACGGTGAGCTCTAACTCCATATATCATTTGCATTACCCCCATTTATTCAGACCACACTACTATATTGTTTGGGCTTGATACAGCCTCAGTTCCGTCTTCAAATTCTACAATCATCACGTGACCGTTCATACCTGCATGGTAGTCATAGCCTTTTGCTTTACCTTCTTTGACAACTTGACCGTTAAGTACAACACGTGCGTGTTTAGTTGCGTTTGCCTCGACTTGATTTGTATCACTATGTGAAAATATCATTATCGCTAAAGTAGTCAATACTACTGTAATAGTGACTAACCCTAAACCAATACCTATCTTCCTCATACCTTCTTTAATATCCGTTGCCCTGTTCATTTCCTCTACCTCGCTTTTCGTTATTCAAAAGATAATTGGGGTTTACCCCGAAAAAAAAGCCCATTTGCGTAGACAAATGGGCTGAAACTTTTCCCTATTACACTGGTTTTATGTCCATCTTGTTAAGCGTTCATAACGTCTACCATTTTTGCTATGATAGCGTCTATTTTACGTTGTTTAGCCAATACTGTTACTTCATCGATTTGGAATTCGTCTTTCACATCATAATAAGACACAAATAGACGACTATCATCATCATAACCCCATCTCCAAATGCGCTCAATAGACCCTTGGTCTTCTAATTCCATCCATTTAGGCCATAGTAAGAAATGAAGATAGATTGAATCACCATCTAAAAGAAACGCAGTGCGGTCATCATTAGTGTAGATGTCAAATAACAAACCTCGTTCTTCATCAGTTACAAACCCCGTACGTTCATTAGTTGCTGTGTACCATGCTTTATCGATTGCTTCAAAAGAATCGTCTGTTACACTAATTAAACCATAACCATCATTGACTTGCGCTTTATCGACAAAATCAATTGTCTTAAGAACGTCTTGTGGTTTTTCTTCTACAGACTCATGTACGAATAAGTACGCAAAACCGTAGTTTTCACCGTCCCAGTTGTGTGCAAGTTTGATAACCTTGTACTCACCTGGAGTTGCAGTTTCTTTGACCTGTCCGAATTGGCCAATCGCAATCTTACTTCCTAATGTTATAGTTGTCTCTTGTTTATTTGTTATGCTATTTATCATGTTTTTCCCCTCCGTTAAATATAAAACGACAAAGTTGTCTTTGACGAACAATGTTCGCCAAAGACAACTCTTATTATGTATTACACTCTTTTATATCCGCGTTGAAATGCAACACGAGCAATCGCTTTGAAGATGTCTGAATTTTCAGCTTTTCTGATGTCACTCATTTTAGTTGGAGCAAATTCTCCAAACGTATCAATTCCCCATGAAACAGCTTTCGCAACCACTTTATGTTCTTTAGCTATAGCATTTGTGCGACGACTCGCTGCTTTTGGTGTTACTCCGATTTCTAACATTTTTTCTCTTAAAGTCATAGTATAAATCCTCCGTCGATTACTTCTCTAAACTCACTACGTATAAACCTAATAAACTACTAAACACACCTACAGCGTATTGAGCTAACGCCTGTGTTAATGATATATCTCCTAGCTCTAATGCGCCTGTAGTACCTAATAACATTACTGCGCCTAAAGTTAGTGCTCCGATTTTTGTACATTTTCCGAATTTAGTTAACTTCATACTAATACCCCCACTTCTTGTTTTGACTCTTTTTACGATTGTATGCACGTCCGTTTTGAGTGCGACTAGCACCTGTACGTTTCATCTTCAGGTGATTTTGTAATTCTTCACTATCCATTTTGTATTTGTAAGTTGGTTTTACTGTAATTTTCATTTTCTTCTCCTCCATAATTCTACCTCGCTTGAATTTTTATCAAAAGATATAAGGGGTGTGGGGCTTGCCCCATCGATTGCAATTTTGTGTATACAAAATTGCCTAAAACAATCTAATCACGTTCCGACCGCCTCAGGTCTTGTTTATGGACATGGCATGTTTTGCCAAGCCATAATCTCGCTTCAGCACGATAAGTATTGCCATAATAGCCTATCCTGAAGGACACACTAAAAGGTTACTTGCCTAGTCGAATCGACATTAGATTGTTTTAAATTTTGTTATCAAAAGATATAAGGGGAGTGGGGCTTGCCCCATAAATGCCCCTTTGCGTAGGCAAAGGGGCTAAGACTATAGTTCGAGCGTATTGTCTAGGTCGAAGTCAGAGTCTGTGAGAACCATATTGTCTTTAATTTCTTGTTTTTCAAGTGTTGCTTCTTTACCTACAGGTTCACTGTTCACCTCACTATTCGCTCTGGTGTTTCTTTTCTCCAATTCTTTCTCTAATACTTTTTTATCAACAGCAAATGGTGAATTCACTTTACTGTAGTCATAATCTTCGTGATACCAAGGAGCATCACTCTTGAGCCATCCATTATCTTTTGTTTAAGCTTTCCACAAGGCTAATTTTCCATGTCGTTTTTGTTCCACTTTCTCGTCTGGTTTAAGAACATAATCCTCTAGGATTTCTTTAGGGTTAGATTTGTGTAGGTGTTCTTTTGTGAGCGTGACAGACTTTATCTCGTCTTTGTCAAGGTAGTATAGTTTATCACCTTCCGTGAAAGTGTACATAGTAACTTGATATTTTCTCATTTTCGTTGTCCTTTCATTCGCTACTTATATTTGGTTTGTTTCATCGAAGTGGTAGTTTACCAGTTTCATTACTAACGACCTAATTCAGTTTCACCGAAATCTAAGTCAGCATCGTTTAATACTTCTTGTTCACCAACCGTTTTCAAAATTTCTAGTGTTTTGTGCGTACCTATAGTCTTACCATCCACGACCTCACTCATTGCCTCGGTTAATTCATCACAAGATACATCTCCTAATTGAAATACCTTATCGTTAATCAAGCGAATATGCGAGTGGTCATTATTTGTGAGTGCTGTATTATCTGGACCAACAAGTAGTGTCACTGTTTTGAGTATATCAGGTCTAGTCGTGTAACCTTTATCCCTATACCAGAGTTGGTGAGTAGATATATCACCTTGGCGAATGTTAGAGAACGTACCACTAATACTACCTTTATGTTGCACATTATCCAATTGAGCATTTTGTATCTGTGAGTACGGGTTACCTTTCACAACCGAGTTAGATACGTTGGAGTCAAACACATGACTAGTTATTCTTGAATTCACTACAGTTGAATCTTTGACATATTTCGAGCAATATGAATCGGATACCTCCGAGTCAAATACATTGTACACTGTGGAATTCCTTACTGTTGAGTTACGAACGATTGACCAGAGATAACCTTTTTGTACGGTTGAGTCCGCTACAGTTGAGTTCTTAATGGTAGTACCCGCACCAATATGCGAATCACCATATACTCGTGATGATGCGTCTACCCACGCCACATCGTCATACTCGGTAAATTTAGCATTTATCTGGTCTAGACTCTCGATATATCCACCCATCTTTCTATTAGAATTATCTTCACCAAAAACGGCATATTGTGATGCCTTATCGAGTCGTGGGTTGTGTTCTGCAAGATATAATCTTGAAAGAGTATGCCCATCAACTTCTATTTGGTCTGTTTCGTCTAAGTAGTACTTAATTTTATCTTCCATAGTCCTATCCTTTCATTTGATACTTCTATTGTACCATAAATATAGCTAAGTCGCAATTAATTGTGTGCTTGAGGAATTTATGTTATAATGAAAATAGCGATAAGAAAGGATGAAGAAAATGACACTACGGGAAAAATTTACACAAGAACACGTCGCAACTATTCAGCTAAGTGAATCCGCACAAATCGGAGAATTCGGCTCAAGTGAAGAAACAAAGGTGACACCAGGAACATACAACGTATACAAAGTGACAAAGAATGACGAAGGATATTACGGATTGATGTATGCGCAGGATGGTGACTTTTATACAAATATCGAAGAGATGGATATGGTAGATATAAGAGGAGTTGACGCCGGTACTTATGGTATTGCTAGTAATCAGGGAGAGTATGATACCTGTTCAGTAGATGTTTATGTTCGTGACAACGGAGGGTGTAGCCCGACGGCATATGTAGCCCAAACCAATTCAGGTGACGGTGCGTTTGCAGTCTTTACTAATTCAGATAATACTGCGTTCTTCCTTGATGATGAGAATATTTATCTCAATTACCTTATCGAAGAGCGTCACCCTGAGGATGCTGCTGATATTATAGGTGTATTTGATGGTTTTGAATACGAGCCAGAAAATAAAGAAATTACAGCGTATTTCTTCGGATTAGACATACCTGAATATACGACTACAGTGAGTGAAGATAAACGAAATATAGATACTCTGGCGGAAGTGTATGTTTCAGTATATGAATGTGAGAAAATGAAACAAGAGGGTGCCGAGGATAAACGCGTACCTCAAGAGACTGAAATGCAAGGATTTACACAAATCAATCTGCGCGATGAAAGTATCGACTACATAGAAAGAAAAGACCTGGACAGTGTGGTTGTAGACGCGGCTTCCAATTTTGCTGAAGTATCTTATGATGGCAATGACCACTATATGTGTAGTGAATACCGGGTTGGGCGTGGTCGTGAAGATTACACCATAACACAAGAAGATAGTTATACTGAAGAAGGACATCCTTTGTATACTGTGACGCACTATTATAAAGGTGGTTATGACGATTTTACTGGACGTACCCTCGGGGAAGCATTCTTAGAAGCAACGGGTGTTACCGAAGACCATATCGAACCGTATGTTTGTTGTAAAGACGGATTTAAACCAATAGACGGTGCAATCAACCTTAGATATGCATGTGAGTATGACAGACGAGGAAATGTAACTTTCGCACCTAAGTTCAAAGACAAGACAGATAACATACTGATTAACGCACAACTAACACGAGACGGTTGGAATGGTGTTGTAGCTGTAGGTTATAATTTCAAAAGTCAAGGTGAAACGGAAATATTCGAAGAGGTTAAATTCCACAATATGAGAACGCAAGAAGTATTAGATGTAGTCGATAAACTACAATTCGAACATATGGGAACGCATATTAACCAAGAACCCGATTGGTCATTTGCGAAAGAAGATAACTTAGAAAGGTAGGAATAATATGGGGCAACTTATTAGTGCACAAAACAAAGAAATTATACAACAATTCGACACACAGGAAACAGAAATGGCTTATCTCTACAATAGAAGACATTATAATTCGGAATGTGAGTGATGACCGACTACTCGAATTTATGATAGCTGGTGGACGTGAAGGCTCACTGAGTAGAATAGTCGCAACTATTAAGAACCCGGAGGGTACTGCGAATATGAATATCGCACTGAAGAACGCAGATGCAAAATTGGAGCGACAATTTACCGTAATCGATGATACGGTGAGGCAACAATTCTTCGGTGAGGAAAAGTTTGATAACCACCTATTTGTGACTAAAGTGACACAATTAGAAAACAATAGGTACAACATGGTCGCAGCGTTATTTCCGATACAATCAGGTGTGTCAATTCAGAATAAGATTGAGACTATCCAGAAGACTCCTATTCATTGTGTGGATGGTGTTGACAAAATACGCAACATGAATGGTATCGGTGGTGTTGACGTCGTACAAGATGTTAGCCTGGCCGAAGCGTTAAATTGTATTGACAATCTTCGTCGTGAGGTTAGTCTAATCGACCAAGAACCTGATTGGTCATTTGCGAAAGAAGATGACTTAGAAAGATAAAAATCCGCAAAAAAAAGAAGACGAACAACTGTTCGTCTTTTTAAGTATAAATAGTTTACGACAATAGTCGACCGCACGGACATTTAGTCAACAATTGTTGTATACAATATTTTACAAAATAGGTAACGTTACCTATTTGTCAATCTTACCTAAATATTCAAGGAAGTTTATATCTGGAGCTAAATATGCATCAGCTATAAATAAACCAATACCTATAACACAAAGTGTGATGAACACACATGTTAGTATCACTAATGTTCTTCTAACCTTCTTATATTGCGTTTGTTGCGTATTATAATCTTTCGCCTCATCGTAATCGTCTTTAAAGTTAACATGTATCTTATTGTTAGAGATATAAGCTAATCCATCGTGATACATTAATTCATCCCCAGTCAATCTTTGATGGACGCCATTGTCATATACGATAAAGCACCCCGCAAGTCTTAGTGTAACTTCATCTTCATATTCGATAAATCTACCGTCTTCATCACGCGTATAGAACTGAAAACCTTGCTCGTCTTTAGTTACATACAGTTTAAAATGCTCGCCATCAACAGTATGATTTATATAGTAATGAACCTTACCGTCTATTGTCTCAAGTTCAACTGTTCCGAGACGTGTTCTACGCAATTGTTTTGACATATTCCCTTCACGAATCCAATATAATACAATCACACCACCCACACAAATTGTGCATAGCATGAGAGCGCCAATTATTTCACGTAATATGTTATGAATTACGTATTGTTTTCTTACAACTTCATATACCTGCGGGATAACGTCGACAAGACTGTTCAGTTTTTCTAATAGTTTTGTAATTTGTTCTTCCATATCACACCTACTTTCTAAGACCGTCTAACATTACTATATCAGGAGCACACATATAAAGGGCAAACCTGCACCCGGCTGTAAGTAACAATGCGATAGTACCCACAATCAGTAGCGCTTTATTCATGCGGCGTATAGACGGAAGGTCATCCTCATCTATCATTTCACCATACCTATCAACTATCATCATAAAAATACCTACGCCAAGACCCACACCAGCAATCGTACCGAAGACACTACTCAGCACGTCAGCGATGTTATATATGATATACTGCGAACGTAGTGATTCATACATTGCAGGGATATTATCCACTCCCTTATTGAGTTTTTCTGCCAATTTTATTAATTGTTCATTCATCTAATTACCACCTATCTATTCTCATGTTTTGTTCGTTTGTTAGTCACAAAAGTCAGGAGATTAGGGATATTCACTATCCCCTATATAAACCTTTAAGCTTATCTATAATTTCACCATTTGCATCACCTATACTGCTAATTGTGTTAACAATAGCTAATCCGAAACCAACAACTCGGTCTGGTTGGCGACCATAGTCACATGACGCTGCATGGTATCTGAAATTAGTATGGCGCAGTTGTACCCCGGTTAAATCTGGTTCAGATATAGTGACTGTAATATCCCTATCCCAATCGTCGAACGTAGCTGTTACAAGTAGTTGCTTCGTCTCACCATCTACAGTGATTTCATCACGAAAGCGTAATAGACTCTTATCTAACTCAAGCTTATGAGGTACACTGTCAAGTCGGCTGTGTATATGTAACAAGTCGCGACGACTCCAAATATACCCATACATTTCTCTCATTAGTTCGTGTTTATCCGGGTTGTAGAATGCTTGTATCGGCTTGTCATTATCATATAGTGTTATGTAGTTACCTTCTGACTCAATCGTATAGCGTTTTGAGCATTCGTCTGAGTTCACAAACCTAGCAAACTTCTCAAACACTTCTTCAGTATTACGACCACGGAAACTTTTATCTATGTATCTACAAAGTTTACTAAACTCTTCTGATTTGTCAGTTTCAGCTTCAAGCATTTCGCGTACCTCGTGAATCAACTTTGCTGTAAGCATTTTATGAGCTAAAAGTCCACTATATTGGTCTTCAATCTCAATTTCATCATCTACACGACAATACGGTACAGGAAAATCGAACGCGGTGATTGTTACCGCAAGACCTGAATTGACTGTGACTTTATAAGAGTAATGTACCAGATAGTCATGTCCATCAATCGACATATCTTGTCTATAACTAATTCGCGGTAATTCCTTAGCAAATAGTGTAAGGCTACCAACGCCCGTCGGTAATAATTGGTCATATAACAGTATTAACGCACCTGTCGATTTCGCTTTACTGTAATCTGATATATAATCTAGTATATCCTCACTTTGAGCTCGGTTTAGCGTATCACTTTGGGCCAAGACTCCGTTGTTTACTGAGCGTAGTTCACGCTTATTACCTTTAGCGTACTCTATTGTATAGTTATCGTCACAACCTTTAGCTGAACGAATACCACTTTTGATATAACTGTTCCAATTTTGTATGTCACACATAATTTGACCACCTTTCTTTGCTTGAAGATTTCTTTTGAATATCAATAGATATAAGGTGTGTGGGGTTTACCCCATTAAAAGCCCATTTGCGTAGGTAAATGGGCTAAGAATTATCTTTCTATTTCTTCTCCGAAATCTAAGTCACCATCAACCAGAACATCGCTGTCTTGAAGATATTCAAGCATCTCGATAGTTTTGGGTTTCCCGACTGTCTGACCTTCTACTACCTGTGTCAATTGGTAATATAGGTCATCGAAATTTATATCACCTTGTTCGAGTAACACATCACTTAGCAGTATTGTCCCATAAATGTCATGGTCACTTAACGCAAAGTTCCCTGACGGACCTTCTAATAAATTGAGTTGGGTAGTGTATCCATGATTGTCATAGAAACTGATTGGGTGAACCTTAATATCTCCAGGTCGTATATTCGAAAACGTCCCACTTATACCACCATGATGTTCTACGTTGTTCACATTTGCGTTCATTACATACGAACTTTTTGTTCCTGTAATATTCGAATGCTCAACGGTTGAATTATGGGTTTCGACTTTAATTGTTGAATTGTTGATAATTGAATCTTTCACTAACCTAGTGCATGTCGAGTTTGATACAGTTGAGTTCTTAACAGCATCAACATTTGAATTGACCACATGTGAATTTATAACGTTCGAAGTCACCGTATAATTATTCATTTTCGAATCAACAACTGTTGAATTGATTACCCCAACACCTGCACTAATTTTTGAATTACCGTAAACTTTTGAGTTCTCATCAACCCATGCGATATCGTCAATTGCGTCGATTGCAACAGATAGGTTGTCCAGACTTTCAACATAACCACCCATCCTGCGCCTAGTATTATCCCCACCGAAAATAGCATATCTGTTTAATCCTTCATGTTCGCGCACACCAGGGATTGGTTCCGCTAAATATAAGCGTGATAGTGTATGTCCATCAACTTCAATTTGGTCTGTTTCATCTAAATAGTATGTTACTTTCTTTTTTACCATATTTATGTTGTCCTTTCTCATTCGTTACTTCTATTATAACACAAATTCCATAGTGACAAAAAAAAAAAAATAAACCTACCATACGGTAGATTTATCTTGTTAGTTCATCTCCGAAATCAAGGTCAGAGTCTGTTAGTACTTCACGCTCGCTGAGTTTATCCAACAACTTGAGTGCCTTTTTTCCACCGATAGGTTGCTCATCAACAATCTCATTGAGCACTGATGATAATTCTTCGAGAGAAATGTCACCTACAGGTATAACTTTGCCGTTGACGAAATTAATCTTATTTTGCTTTAGCTGCATAACCGCTATACTGGAAGGTCCAACTAGAAGATTCATGTTTTCTTTTTCATCAAATTGATTACGATACGATAACTGATAACGTTCAATATCGTCTTCATCTACGTTCGAGAATGTCCCGCTTAGAGAGCCGTAATATTCAACGTTGTTTAGATTGGCGTTTATTATCATCGAATACTTAATATTGGTAATCGTCGAATCAGTTATTGTTGAATTGATAGTGTAATTTTCAACTTCTGAGTTCCTTATAGTAGATTTCTCAACCGTTTCTTGGCAACAAGAATTGTATATCTCAGAGTTTATAACCATCTTCACTTTCGAATTCGATATTACAGAATCACAAACAAGTGAGTCGCAATGAACATCGGAATTGAATATAGTAGAATTGTCAACTTGTGCACCAAATTGTATCTTCGAGGCGCCATATACTTTAGATTTGGCATCGACCCATGCAATATTACCAGATTGATATATACTGTCAGGTTCATCGGATAGATTGTCCAAACTTTCAACATATCCGCCCATCTCACAGTAATAGTTATCTTTGCCGTAAACGGCATAGCTCGACATGTATTTCTTGTTTATCGAAACATTCGCTAAATATAACCTTGATAGAGTATGTCCATCAACTTCGATTTGGTCTGTTTCATCCAAGTAGTATTTTACTTTCTTTGTCATGCTTATAATCCCCTTTCTTCTCCAAAATCTAAGTCAGAGTCTGTCAGAGTCATACTTTCGCGAATTTCCTCAAGTTTCTTGAGGGTTTTAGGTTTACCTATCGGTTCACCGTTAAGGTCGCTATTTAAGTGAGTGTATAGTACATCAAAATCTACATCACCCACTGGGAATTTAGTATTTCCAAACTGATATCCACCACTAGCATTGTCGGCTATTGCGAAGTTTCCTTTGTTGTCCTGTAGTAACTGAAACTGAGTAGGTAAACTTATAGTGTAGGTAGACTTTATAGAACGTATTGGAATCTCAACGAGTGCCTCCATTTCGTGCACTGTAATATCACCAAGTTCGATATCCGAGAACGTACCACTAATACTTCCGTGGTGCTTAACGTTAGTGAGATTTGCATCCACGACTAAAGAATTTTTCGGACCTGTGATGTTCGAATTTTCTAGCGTTGAATTGCTAACTAACCTATCACATGTTGAATTTGTCACTCTAGAGTTCTCCACATCGTGCACAACAGAACTAATTACAGTTGAGTCCGACACCTTTGACGTATGATATCCACCTCGCACTTGTGAGTCGATGATGGTTGAGTTCTGAATGAAACATCCAGTACCAATCTCGGACTCACCATACACCTTGGAATCAGGGTCTACCCACGCTATCCACCCACGTCCAGTGATATCGTGAGACAAGTTATCTACACTTTCAACGTATCCGCCCATCCATTTGTTAGTATTATCTTCACCGTATACTGCGTACCGAGTGAGTATACTGTCAGATGGATAAACCACACCTGGTGCCAGGTATAACCTTGATAGAGTGTACCCGTCAACCTCAATTTGGTCTGTTTCATCTAGGTAGTATTGTACTTTTCTTGTCATTTTATAGCATCCTTTCTTCTGTGAAATCTAGGTCTGAATCTGTGAGCACAAATCGTTCACCCAGTTCGTCTAGGTAGTTGATTGTTTTTGGTCTACCGATTGCCTTTCCATCTACTTCCCTATTCATTATTTCATTTAGTTCTTCGTATGTTATATCTCCAATTTCGACAACACTATTATCAAGCAATTCGAGTTTGGAGCTAGTTCGGTCACTTAGCGCCATATGGTTGTCGGGCCCGATGAGTAATGCGACAGATGATGGGTGGGGGCATGATGGTCTTTCTCGCGCCCAATAGTAAAGCAACTTTGTCTCTATATCACCTTCCTGGATATTCGAAAATGTCCCGCTAATATCGCCTTTATGGTATACATTATCGAGTATAGCGCGACGTGCGTACCCTTTACCTTCAAGTTTTGAACCTACGATATGGGAGCTCATGACTTCCATTTTCACAATCGAGTCTTTGACGACCGATTCAGTTACGTCTTTCGAACAGTTGGAACTCGCGATGACAGAATCCTTCACCTTTGAGACTGTTGAAGTAGTTATCTTTGAATTATACACATGATTCGATACATTACCGGCTAGAACTGTAGAATCTTTAATGGTGCTATTTGCGATATATACGCCGGGTGCGATTTTAGAGTGTCCGTACACAGTTGTATTTTCATCAACCCACGCTATGTCGTTGTATCTGGAAGATTTGTCAGGCATGATATTTAAGCTTTCGACATAACCACCCATAACCCTGTTAGTATTATCTTCACCGAATATAGCTACCGGTTTATAGTGGTTGGTTGAGAAACCTGTAGACTGCCCGGGTGCTAAATATAATCTTGAGAGAGTGTGTCCATCGACTTCAATTTGGTCTGTTTCGTCTAAGTAGTATTTTACTTCTTTAGTTTTATTCTTTGCCATTATAATTCCCTTTCGCTTTTTCTTAATTATAGGTTAATTATACCACAAAACATAGCGTGAGACAAACAAAAGAACCCACTATATAGTAGGTTCTAAGTCGTTACCAAAATCAAGGTCAGAGTCTGTGAGCACCATACTTTCTTTGATTTCGTTGAGTGTTACGAGAGTCGACTTGTCACCAATAGTTCTACCATTTAGTTTACGGTTTAACAATTTATACAGTTCATCAAAGTCTACATCCCCCTGTTCGACGACCGTATCACCTAATCGTACCGCGCTAATTGAGTGTTGATGTAAGGTAAAATTTCCTTTTGGGTCTTGCAGTAAATTAAACCTATCTACACGACCAGATTCGGCCACTACACCCATTCTATGCTTCGTAATATCACCCAATGAAATATCAGAGAAGGTACCGCTCAAACTACCACAATGCTGGACATTATCAAGGTTGGCGTTTACGACAATTTCGAAAAATAGTGTGCCCGAAATATGCGAGTTCCTCACAGTTGAATTGCGTACATCTATTTCAATGGTCGAGTTATGTACTTTTGAGTTACCAATAGTTTCATCACATCTAGAGTCTACCACCGTTGAATTGAAGACACTACATACTTCTGAGTCGGTAACCACTGAGTCTGATATGACAGACTTAGGTTTGACCTTAGAATCCACAATTGTTGAGTTGCAAATTAAGCTACCGTTACGAATTCTCGACTTACCATACACTTTCGAGTTTTCGTCAACCCATGCGATAGTATCCAAAGTTGTTAGGTTGCGTGATATATTCTTGAGACTTTCAACATATCCACCCATCTTCTTGTCTGTATTATCCTGACCGAATATAGCCAACTTAGAAGATGCAATATCTCTAAAACTAAAAGATTGTTTGGGTGAGAGGTATAATCTCGAGAGTGTATGTCCATCAACTTCAATTTGGTCTGAATAGTCTAAGTAGTAATTTATTTTGTATTTGTTCATATTTTTCTTCCTTTCTAAGGTTTATTATAGCATAATTTGGTTAAATGAACAAATTAATGATATGAGTATTCGCTATAGTACGTTTTATTTTTATTTCGAGGATTAAGGAGTCCACAAACAATATCATCATGCATCTCGGGACTTAACTTCACCATCTCTTCATCCGCAATAACGCGTATTGTACCTGATTTTTCATACACTTTAACCATAGCTATCATCTTAATTCCATATGCGTCACTCGCTAGACCTAGATACCAACCGTTACAATTGCGTCTGTGGATAAGTGAATATGTGCCTGTCGCACCCGTGTAAATCCATGTGATTTCACGGTTTTTGTATTTACGACGATTATCGTACAGATACTGCAGTCGCTCTAACATTAATTTTAGTACCTGTTTGTCGATAGGATACTGTTCTGTCACCTTTAATTGATTAATGAGCATATTATCCCTCTTTTCTATATTTACTAGACAACCTAGCCGGGCGTGTCGTAATGTTATTTTGTCAAGAGCAGGAAGGGGTATGGGGCTTTGCCCCAGAAAAAGCCCATTTGTGTATACAAATGGGCTATGAGATTAGCGTGATAGTTCTTCACCGAAATTTAAGTCGGAGTCTGTGAGTGCTGAGTTTCTACCTGATTCAAGTTCTTCATTGTATATATGTACCATTAATTGAACCAGTGTATCAACACGGCGCTGACCGGGTTCGACATGTACTTCTGTACGCTCGACACTATACTCATCTGGGTAATAAGCAACGTAGACAGTATCATCTTCAACACCAAATGATGATAGCCAATCAAATTCTGTGATACCGTGTTCTGCTAGGAGCCCATCGAGATAGACGTCTTCATCGTCCAACATAAAGACGCTGTGATTCTCATTCGTATATAGCATAAATGAACCATCACCGCAGTTAGTATCCGTCACATAACCGTCTGTATACACGTCCGATGTCTGCTTACGTTGTTTTTGCCAATTTTCAAGTGACCATTTTGAGCCCGGTTCTAGCGTCTGGATACCGTAACTCGCAAAGTCAACACCGCAAACATCATCGACATCTAACTGTTCGTGTAAGTTATTAATGTGTTGCGTTTCACTTTCATGTACGAACAAGATGGTATAATCGTAATCATCCGCACCCCAAACTTTATATACATTGTAGTTCCCGGGTTTTGCGTGTGTTTCGTGACCCAACCATTCACCTATACTGATATGCGAACCTAAAGTGGTGGTTGCGATTAATGCTTGTGTCATTTCCATAATATTGTTCTCCTAATTATAGTCTAGTTGTATGTGCGATGTCATCTGGTACAAAATCTGCGTCTGTGAGTACTGGAAATTGTTCTAAGGACTCAACCAGTGCGATTGACTTCGCATTACCAACAGTTTTACCGTCAAGCGGTGTGCGAAGTACATCTAGTAGTTCGTCACGTGTTGTATCGCCGATTTTACCGTATTGACCATCAGGTAAAATGATTGAATTATATAACGCAAGATGACCGTCTGGGCCGACTAATAGTTTTATATTTTCACTAGTTCCCCATGGTGTACGACAATAGAGTATATTCTCGCTTATATCGCCTTCTGAGATATTCTCAAACGTACCACAAACAGCACCTTTATGTGTCACGTTTGTTAGGTTAGCGTGTTTTATTCTGGAATATTTCGTACTGGTCAGCGTAGAGTCATGTATCGTTGAGTACACAACCTCACTTTTAATAGTTGAGTTGTATACAAAGACCACGATACATCTCTAGTACACGTTGAGTCCTCTATCGTTGATTCATGCACCTCTGATACCTTCGAATTTTTAACAGTAGAGTCCACAACAAAGGCGTTATCATTATTGTATACTATATTCGAATCAACTACAGTTGAGCGAATAACGCGAGCTCCGCGGGAAACAGTGGTGTTACCGTACACGCGTGACTCATCGTCAACCCACGCGAAATAACCCGAGTCTGTCATATCGCTTGATATGTTATCTAAACTTTCGACATACCCACCCATTTGTCGGTTAGAATTATCTTCACCAAAAATCGCATAATGCGAGACCGAATCAGGTTTTGGATTTTCCGCCAAATATAACCTTGATAAGGTGTGTCCATCAACTTCGATTTGGTCTGTTTCGTCTAGGTAGTACTTTACTTTCATGTTATCTTATCCTTTCATATTTATCCCTATTATATCATGCTCGCTACCACTAGTCAAAATAATTGTCTGAATGGTGCGGATGTGATATAATTAAAGTGACTACAAGAAAGGAATAGAAACATGACACTAAAAGATGAATTTACACAAAAACAAGTAGCACAAATTACACTTGGTAAAGACGCTCGTATTGGGATGAACAAAGAACGAGATAGTCTGAATGTCACACCTGGCACGTACAACGTATATGAGGTTCACAGTAAAGAGGGTGCTCGAGCACTCATGTTCTCACAAAGTGGTGACTTTTACACAAATATTGACGTTATAGATATTGCCAAGACTCAATCATCAGACGGAGCGTCTTATGGTATTGCGGACGGATATGAAGCGTACAAACAGGGTTACGACGATATGTGGAACCATGACGACGTCAAAAACAGTTACGTCGCACCGACAAACGACGGTGACTCGGATTATGTGGTTTATAGCAATAAAGACAGAACTGCATTCCTACTAGACGATGAGAATATCTATCTCAAATATTTACTACAATACAAAGATGCTGTGGATGCGCAAGACGCGTATAAAGGTTTATATGGATTGACATCAACTTCAATAAACGACGAATTGATATGGTTTATGACGGTGAACATTCGTATGTTACCACAAACGACGGTGAGCGTATTGTAGACGCCCTAGCGGAAGCTATTGCGACTCGCTATGAGGCTCGTTGTCTAGAAGAAATAGAAAATTACGGAATGGTATTATAGGTGACACGAATGGGTGAACAAATGCAAGGATTCAAACAAGTTAACTTACGTGATGAGCGTATAGATTACATAGAAATGAAAGACTTGGATGATGTGGTTGTAGAAGCATGTTCGAATTTCGTCGACATAACTAGTGATGACGATGATTACGATTACTGCGACGAATTCGATATTTGGCGCGGTCGTGAACACTATATAATAACACGCGAAGATAACTACACCGAAGAGGGACATCCACTATATACTATGACGAATTGTACTAGGGGATATTATGATGAGTCTTCGGGATACACAATAGGTGAGGCTTTCCTGGATGCAGCAGGTGTAACTGAAGACGATATCGAACCGTATGTGTGTTGTAAAGACGGATTTGAACCGGTTAAAGACGCTATTAATCTGAGATATGCGGTTGAGTGTGACAAACGAGGAAACGTGACGTTTGTACCTAAATTTAAAGACGCGACAGATAATATACTCATTAACGCGCAACTCACAAGAGACGGTTGGAACGGGGTGGTAGCTTTTGGGAAAAACCTTCGCAGTGTAGGTGAGATAGAAATTATCGAAGAGATTCGAATTCACGATATGAGCACACAGGAAGTAATAAATACCGTTGATAAACTACAATTTGAACATATGGGGACTCATATTGACCAAGAACCTGATTGGTCATTTGCGAAAGAAGATAACTTAGAAAGGTAGGATATAACATGACAATAGATAAACGAATGACGACGAACTTCACACTCGAAGCTCTCCAAAATTTTAACATCAACCAAGCCGTATTCGACGCGTGCATGGAGCGTGTAGAATATGATAGTGTGGTTGAAGATGAAGATGGTAAGGTATTGATACTCAGGGACACATTAGATGATGACCGAATAGAAATCAAACTGGATACCGACGGGGATTATAAAGTTCTAGTTGGTGGTGACTTGACATATACAGATACTTTCGAACAAGCGCTGGTGGAAGGGTTGTATCTGGACGGTGGTGGTATTAAACCTATGGTTGACGAAATGGTCGCGCGAGGTGTGGACCCAGAATTGAAATATAAAGACTATGACGGTGTCAAACTTAAATATGCAACAACCGTTGGGAGATACGAGAATGAACACGGGGATAGATTAGACAGATATGGTGCGGAAATTACAGGTAGCGGAGGAGATATTGAGGTAAATCTGAAATTGGATGGGAAATACGGAGAGTACTGGCAAGGTTACGTGACAAACAATGAGACCAACGAGGTTATAGGGTATAACACGAAAGACCTAAAATCTGTATTAGAGGATGTTGCAAGACTGCAAAGCGATGAAGTCCGTCAAACACAAGATGTCGACAAACGTTTCAACACACCAGAACGATTTGAGTGCTTCATAGAAGAGGTTCAACAACATAAAGAACCTAGCTGGGACTTTGCGAGTGAAGTAGACATGCAGAAATAAAAAAAACCCGCAAAAAAAAGAAACAGACGGACAAGTACGTTCGTCTGTTTGTCTATAATTTCCAACTTGTATATACAAATTGTCCTATATTAGGGATAACGAATATCCCTAATAGTTCACTACTTGATGAGTAGATTTATCATTTTCTTTAGACACTTCTTGAATATCTGCATAAGTTATATTTAACGCGTTTAGACATTCTCGAACACTTCCGCAATTTTGTAGTTTATCATAAATCTCTTCAGGGCTATAGTGTTTCAGTCCAGCGTTTAGGAAACACCAGTACATTCTATATTCTTTAGACCTAGTGTCATAGCCAAATTCGTCCGATACAATATCAGCAATCATTTCACCTGTTATATCTCCACCAAATCGTCTTGAACCCAATGATAAGTCTGTGTTACCACCTGTTAGTAAGTATGTAGTGAACTGTGTTGACAATCGGTTTAAGATTTCAACTACTGTGTCACATCCACCAACAAGTTTAGCAAGTACTCCCTCATCGCATACTCGGCGATAATAAATTTTACGACCAGCACTGTATTCAATGCGGTCCCAATTCTCTGGGCCACTTTCATAAAGATTACTTAGAGGTAATAATTGTATATAATGTGACCCTACCTGAATATCTTGGAAATGTGCGTGCGACTTACCGTCTCTACGAATAATATCAAATCGACCAGTTATATACAATTCAGGTAAAGGTACTTCGATGTACCCACTTACGAATCCATATTGTTTATATACTCCAGGTTCGTGCTTAAACGTGAAAGTAACGATGTTGTCACTGTTCGTTATTACTTTAATAAATCCGTGTGCTATCCCTGTTTCCATTTTTGATAAATCAATATCTGTAAAAGTCCCAGCACCTTCTATATGCTGGTGTGCTACACGTAAACTTTTACCAGCTAACCAGCTTTCAGTATTCATATTTCGTGGTGAGTCTGGGTTATGAATAGTTTGTTTTGTATAAAACATCGAGCGTCCCCTCCTTTTCTATAATTCTATACCTTTGTCAACATATCCGTCTCGTGATACTAGAGCTTTACACCCATCTTTTAATTTGACACACGCCATATATTCACCTTGTGAATAACCAAAATGGTATATTGGAAGTGGTGAATGATGCAGTGTGCATTTATCTGTGTGTTCACGTTCTGTTACATTATTAGTTTGTAAATATTCGTTTAAATATGTGTTAATTGATACGCTATCCCCGTAATCTCCGCTCTTAAGTGTGATGTGAGTCACTTCGTCACCGTCAACAAGAACTGGTTCATATTGTTCTGGAAAATCATCAGGACTATATAATGGTGACAACTCATCGATTGGTAATAATACTAAGTTGTGTTCAAATACGTTTTTCAATTGCTTAACGCGTTTTGTCTGCGCTTTGTGAGTAATAGCGTGTTTGACATCTTCTGGTTTAAAATTCTTAAGTTCTTCTAGCATTTTAGTCACCTTTCGTTTCAATTTTATACGCGATAAAATCCCCCGTTGCCAGTGACGCTCTTTCGGTAGGATTTAATTTACTTACGTCTATTGTGAATACCACGGTATCATCTATCCTGTAGTCAACTTCGATATTTGGGATAGCCTCTTTTAGCGGTGCAATATAGTGCTTCATCATATAATCATTGATAGCTTCTTTCACACCTTGCTTTTTACTAACTGGGTGTTTTAGAAGGTGAGCAACAAAGATTAATGGATAACCTTCAACAAGTGATGGTAAGATGGTGTCCAACTCTTCTTCTAGATACTTATCAACATCCATTATAAGTGTTCGGTTAAATCTACCTAAACCATCTGGTGATACCTCTTTCCCGTTAATGATTGATTTTGTCAGTGTCTGGCTTTCATAACGTGATACGTAATCATTCGCAAGAGATGGTGCGGTAATGTCTTCACATTCACCCGTAATGGTAATGTTTAACAATTCAGAGATATTCGATTTATGTACTAAATACGCGGTTAATTTATTGTGTAGTTTCTTCATGTCTCTACTTGGTTTAACACGTGAAACTAGCTCGTGTGTAGTAATGTCTAACAAGCTACCTAAGCCTGTGTGTGTCAAACGATATAGTAATTCTTTTTCGCTCATAACGTAACCCCCTTTCTAATTAAGACATGGTACAATAACTTCGTAAAATAATTGTCGTTGTATATTTGGTAAATTCTTCTTCATCATCGCCTGTACGATATCTTCTGGTGTAGGATTTAACTGACCACTAGATTCGTTACGATATGTATTTATACGTGTTGCGACAAAATCACCTTGTGGTGGTATATGTATTTCAATAAATTGAGATGTCGGAGAGTACCATTGACCGAACTCTTCTACTTGGTTTGAATGACGTGCGTCAATGAGTTGAACCCAGTTCGAATCGTGTATTATACTTCTTTGACCACCTTCGATTAGTTGACTCGCAATACTCGTGTCGTCATTGACAACAAACGTTCCGATTGATTTAATTCGTAAATTTGTACAGACAACTGACCCATCAAATGGATTTGTGCCTAAATTCAATTGCTTCTTACCATTAATATTATTGATATGTTCGGTTAATAGTTCGATTAGTCGCCCGTTTGTAACACGTAAACCACTTTGTGACTCATCTATGACGTATGTTACTGCTGTATAAATACCGCCACCGTGGTAGAAAAATTGGACATAATCGTATTTTTCCGTAGTAATGACTGGTGTATATAATCCTACCGCTAGTGGGATATGATTAGTCTCAACTTTACGGTTGATTTGCTTATATGTTTCTTTTAGTCTTTTGACGTTGTTATTAAATATACTCATTCATGGTCCCTCCCTACTCAAACGGTGGTTCTTCACCGATACTTGCTAACATTATTTTAAGTACATCACCTTCTGGCTCGCGCCCTTGTGTGTGTCTGTTGATAAATTCATTCTTTTTCTCGACCCATTCTTTGTGCGCTCTACTTTCTACTGCGACACGTTGTGGTTGAATAGGTTTTGGTGGTTCAATTGGTTCGATGTCAATAGGTTTTGTCACATCGACTACCGCGATTAATTTCGTAAACATAGCATTCATTCCTTTCTTTTAACAAAAGTGATTTGGGGTACGGGGTTTGACCCCGTGTTAGACCACCGGTGTATACCGGTGGTCGATTTTGATAAAGACTTTAATAGCCTACAAATTCACTGACGGGCTTCAAATTGACAGCGTGCCAAACCCAATCATTACCTTCTAGTTCGTAGGCGTCGTCCGTAACTCGGTGCTTGATAATACGTGCTGTTAAACCAATATATTTATCCATTAAGCGGTTCCAACCGACCGGATATTTTTGTTTTTCCTCTTCACTCATATTACAGATATGCACCATATCACCAATTCGGTATGTTGGCCAATAAGGTCCAAGATTGGTAAGTTCGCCTGGACGGAAAGAGCCTGATAGAGTGTCACTTACAAACTCGTCACCAACAATTACCGTATAATGATATTCACCAGGCACACCTTCCACGCATTCGGTAACTATACCGTAACAACCTATTAGTTCACCTTCATATCCTATAGAATACGGACGGTCATAGTCTAATAGTCTTCTAATATATACTTTTGTTCCTACCTTCCACATAATTCCACCTTCCTTCTAAAAACCTACAAATTCACTTACCGGTTTCAAATTACTGGCATGCCAAATCCAACTAGTACCCTCAAGTCGATATAAATCGTCGGAACCTACATGTCTTGCGATACGTGCTGTTTGACCTATGTGTTCATCCATATATAGATACCATCCGCCTGGATATTCTCTTTTTTCATCTTCGCTCATATCGCAAATACGCATCATGTCACCAACACGATATGTTGGTTCACGGTGTCCGAGATTAGTAAGTTCACATTTATGGAAACAACCTGATAGTGTTTCGCCTGTAATCTTATTCGTAACACGTATCTCACAATAAGCGTTATTAAGTAATGACACAACCGTACCATAGTGATTTACCATTTCTTGCTCACAACCTGTTGGACTAGGACGATAACATTCCATCTTGGTATGGATAAACACGTTCATTCCTACTTCCCACATACAACGTCACCTCTCTAATAACCTACAAATTCATATGGTGGTTCTAAATTCATAATATGCCAGACACCAGTCATACCTTCTAACAAATACATATCAGGGTATAGTTTCATGACATGCTCGATGCGTACTCTTTGACCGTTATATCGCGAAATCTTGTCATCATGCATATTTGGATATATTATGTCTGAAAACGCTTCTTTTACTTGCTCACTCACCTGACTAATTCTTACCTCGTCACCTACTTTATATCTTTGCTTATATGTAGACATGTCAATAAGTTCATCTTTATGGGCTATACATCTTCTTTGGAATATGTGGTCTTCCACTAGGAAATAATCGTTATCTAATTTTTGTTTAATGAAGCCGGCGTCACGTTCAAAATCGTCGGAGTGCTCAAATGACAGTGGTCGTTCGTCTTTGAGCAGTCTCTTCACATAAACATTTGTACCTACGTCTAACATAACTCCACCTCATTTCTAAAAACCTACAAATTCACTAGCAGGTTCTAAATTACTGGCGTCCCATATCCAATCGTTACCTTCTAAATGGTACGTGTTATATCTCCCGCTATGTCTGGTAACACATAATGTTTGGCCGATGTATTTCTCCATCTGGCGGTTCCAACCAGTTCGATAATTTCTTTTTTCTTCTTCACTCATGTCACAAACACGTACCACCTCTCCAACTCGGTACGATGGCCAGTTACTACCAAAATAGTTAAGGTTATACCGACGAAAAATACCAGAGGTCGTATCATCCTCAGCCGTTATTGTATAATAACCGTCACCAACATAACCTGTAACTGTACCGTAACAATTTATCAGTTCATGCTCACTGCCTGTGGAATGTGGATGGCTATTTTTCGGTAACTCATTTACAAACACTTTTGTTCCTTTTTCCATCAATTACACCTCCCCTCTTTCTAGTAACCTACAAATTCACTAATAGGTTTGAGATTACTGGTATGCCAAACCCAATCATTACCTTCTAATTTATACCAGTTATCTCGGTTAACATGACTCTTAACATGTGCTGTTTGACCGATATATTCGCCCATTTCGGGACGCCAACCAGGTGGATAGTTCCGCTTGTCTTCTTCGCTCATATCGCAAATACGCACCATGTCACCGACTCGATATACCGGTTCATCGTGTCCGAGATTAACCAACTCATATCTATGGAAACAACCTGATAGTGTTTCACCTGTAACGTTATCAACGACGCTTATCTCATAATAACCGTCATCATTCAATGATTTGACTGTACCGTAGCGTCTTTCTAAATTTATTTCATATCCAGTTGGACGTGGGCGATGTCGTCTGAACACGTAGTTGATAAATACTTTTGTGCCAATTTCCAGCATAATCACACCTCTTTTCTAATAACCTACAAATTCATGTGGTGGTTCTAAATTCATAACATGCCAGACACCAGGAATACCTTCTAACAAATACATATCGGGAGTGAGATTCATAACGTACTCGATACGTGTCACCTGACCATTGTATCTCATACTTAAGTCAACATACTCTTCGATGTATTTCGGAAGAGCTTCTTTTTCCTTTTCACTAGCCTGACAAATTCTCACTTCGTCACCCGATTTATATCGATTTTCGTACGTTGTCATATCGATAAGTTCATCTTTATGAGCGACGCACATCGTGTCATCTATAATACTCTCCACCAAGAAATAATCGTCACCTAAATCCTGTCGGATGTAACCACTTTCACGTTCATAACCAGCGGAATGCTCGGGCAATTCAGGTCTGTCTTCTTTGAATAGTGTCTTCACGTATACCGCTACACCTACTTCAAGCATAATTCCACCTGCTTTCTAGTAACCTACAAATTTAGTTTCGGGCACCAAATTATCGGCGTGCCATTTCCAACTGTTACCTTCTAATTTGTACGAATCGTCTATTGTCCAATGCTCTATAATTCGTAATGTTTGACCAATATATTTATCCATTAGGTGATTCCAACCGACAGGATATTGGTCTTTATCTTCTTGGCTCATCTCGCAGATACGTACCATATCTCCTACTCGATATGTTGACCCGTCAGGTCCAAGGTCGTGAAGTTCTTTTTGTAAGAAAGAGCCTAATAACGTCTCACCAGTAATCTTATCTGTAGCTTCTACGGTATAATAATTATAATGTTTGTCATCTACAACTGTACCGTAACATCCTACTAAATCTTCTTCGTGACCTGTAAAATGCGGGCGACTGCAACCTACCATTTGTTTTATGTATACATGCGTACCTATTTCCAGCATATCTCCACCTTCTTTCTAAAAGCCTACAAATTGACTCGCTGGTTCCAAATTGACTGCGTGCCAATTCCACCGAACATCTTCTAGGCGATATACATCTGGGTAACTATCGGTATCAACGACACGCGCTGTTTGACCGATACAAGCATCCATTTCGTCTACCCATCCGACTAAATATCTGTTCTTCTCTTCGTCTCTTATGTCGCAAATACGTACCATGTCCCCGACTTTAAATTTTGGCTCATATGTTTCCATATTGACCATTTCATCTTCGTGCACAATACCTAATGTGTTCCATCCGTCCTTGTCGCTTGAGACTGAATAATAACCTCGACCTATATGCTCGGTTATGAATGCTTTTCTACACGATATGCTAAATGATGTTAGTATTTCACGACCAGATGGCAGACGTGTTGGTCTATTAACATCTCGGAATACTTTTTTGATAAATACCTCAGTACCTACTTCTAGCATGATTACACCTCATTTCTAATAACCTACAAATTCACACAGAGGTTCCAGGTTCGTACCCTCCCACGCCCATGTATTTTCTTTCACCCTGTAACAGTTTGGACGACTTAAATATGATTCGATGGTTACAACTTGCCCGATACACTCTCTCATATCGTACATCCAGCCTACTAAATAGTGCTTTCTGTCATGTTCGGTTGGTTCGCATATTCTGACTTTGTCTCCAATTTTAAATTTTGGTTTGTATGTATCCATATTTACCATTTCATCTTCATGAATATAGACTCCATATTCTTCAACTTTATCTTCGTGGTAATTCATATCATCTTCATGGGCAACTAGATAATACCCATTATCCGCATAATCTACAACATAGCCATATTTGCATTTTATGAATCTGAGTCCTCGTCTACATTGCTGCTGGGTTTCTGGTCTATCTTCTTTGTGTAAATTCTTGACAAATACTTTTGCTCCTATATTTAGCATTAATAATTCCTCATTTCTTAACTATGAAGCTAACCATCCAAAATTAACTTGGATGGCGCTTCTATAGTTTAAATTAATCTTCTAGTTCATAAAACTGGTCTAAAATTGTTGACGCTTCATTTTGTACTGCGACTTCTAGTTTCGGATATGTATATGAGCTTATCGAATATGGGCCAGCCTTTTTCGCCATATACCCAGCCACAAATGCTGCACGTAACATATCTGACACTTTAGTGTAGTCAACTTTTTGATTATTGCTAAGTAAGATTTGGTGAAGTAATGACTCATTTAGAGTTGTGTCAAATAAGTCTTCAACTGCGTCTAGTTCTTCTCGCTCTGTATATTGTGTGTATGTACCTCGTGTGTACGTGTAGTTAGTTTTGTGACCATCATAACTATAAACAGTGTAATCTGTCGCAGCAGAACCATGAATATACTTAGACACACTGATGGGTCTTTTGATGACCTGTTTATCCCACTCATCAAATAGGTTTTCATCATAGTCTAGTTCATTCGTATCGTAAATGACCTGCTCTTTTGCGTTATTGTATGTGCTACTAGGGTTAGTTTCCATAATTTTCCCTAGTTCTTCTTCAGTCATACCAAGTCGCATTACTCTGTTCATTGTCATCCAAGAGTACATTACAGGTTTATCCGTATTTAATAACCCAAATACTAATTGGAATCCGTCGTTTGATGAGTTCTCTTCATCAGTACCTGATGCAAAAGCGTTCATAGAGTTGTGACTGTGTGTTTCGACATACATACCGAAGTTTCTATTGAACACATCATACCATTCGTCAGAGTCAGCAACTTCTGTTAATGCTCCGCTATTGTATTGAAGTGGTGTGTATGAGAACAGGTCTTCTGTCCAGTAATGAACTCCAGGAATGTCTTTAATTACTTGCTCATTACCATCGTCATCTTTAACTGTTTCTTGTTTGTATTGGTTCCAGTAAAAGTTTACCTGAGCCTCTTCACCGTTCTTGTGAGTGATGCGTTTATACCACTCGATAACTGTCTCGATTGCTTTACGCGGTAATTTTGGTGCCGGATTTTCCGTTACAAAACATCCGTTTGACAGGCTATCGTATGCAGCACCTAAACCAGGATAATCCCCACCTTGGTTTTTGACTGAGAATCCGTATTTTGAGTCAACAACCTCGAATACACCGTTACCGGCTAAGATAATTGTCTTCAGTAACCCTTTCTTGAACTCTTCGTCTTTAATTGTGTTAGTCTCAGAGATTTCTGGAGTACTCCCCATTACTCTTGGTTTAGCTATAAATGAGCTAAAGTCAAATTCTTTGTCCATTTTAATTGTATTGGATTTCTTTGTGTAAGTTGTGATTGCCATAGTTTCCTCCATTTTCTTTCTTTAATACTTCGACCAGGATTTGAACCTGGACGCTACTCGAGCACACGGTCTAAGCCATGCGTGTCTGCCAGTTCCACCACCGAAGTTATAAAGCGACCGTAAGGTCGCTTTATAATTAAGCTTGGTTATTTCTAATTTCTTCTAAGATACGCTCGCGTGCAGCAGCTTCTTCTTCTTTGATAGTAGCTTGTACTTCACATTCTTCTGCTAATCTTAGTAAGTTACTTAAGTTCTCATTAGCTGAGACGATTTGAGCGATAATATTAGGTTGAATAGGGTTGCTTGTTTTTGTTGCGTAAGCTTCAACTCGAGCTAAAGTTGCTTTTAATTCATCAACGCTAGTTTTTGCGTCTGTTTGAGACGCCGCCTCTTTAGCTGCGACCGCTTCTAAGATTAATTGCTCTGCTTTTTCTTCGATTGCTGTTAAATATTCTTGTAATTTAGATGGTGAATCAAGTGTTGTGAATAAATCATCTTCAGGGAATAATCGTGAAATTATTTCAATGTCTTTATCTGTTGGAAATGTTGTTCCACCTTTTGGTAAAACTTTACCGTTCACAGCTCTTACTTCTAAGATACCTTTAGTTCCAGCTGTTGCTGATAATACTAAAGTAGTCCCTTCAACACGTTGTTCGTAGTCTTCTAACTTGTATCCCATTGCTGTTAAAACAGTTTCAACTGTCATACCCGCTGGGATTGGAAGTTCTGGAGTTCCGATAATGTTGATTTTAGTAATATTTTCAAATGCCATGGTATTTGCACCTTGTACAGAGTGTCTCTGTACCCTTTCTTTTGTATTATAAAATATTTTATTTTTACCAGTTTAGAGACGTAGCGGTCTAATTCATCGCACAGGATTCGAACCTGTTACAGAAGTTCTGTCCCGAAAACCTTTTCGGACGATGATTTCCTAGAATCCGACAAATTCTAATTCTGGACAAATTCTATCTCTATATGGACTCAGTACTTTGTTGAAGTCTATCAATTCCCTCTGTATAGATGGTTGCTCTAATCGTGATTGACATGTTAATCTCTCATCTAAATATGCGAATAGTCCTCGCCAATTAATTTCAGGGTTATCGATGTTTTCTTCGATATATTGTTTGACATCACGAGTATACGCTTCAGCATTACACGTCAGATAACACGCGAGCATGTTATTATCTATTCTTAATATGTAGTTTGACTGTATGTCGTTGGAGATACCAAACACGTCGGATAAACGTCTATAGTTCGAGTCTTCTAAGTGCTTTTCACGCTGCACACCGCGTTCTTTTGCTTCTTCTTCAAAAGTCATAGTCGACCACCTTTCTAAAAACCAACAAATGTCGTCTTTGGCTTTGGACAAACTATATCCCTATAGGAATTTAACGCTATATGCAGGTCGACAAATTCTTTCTGAAGTATATCAAACTTTGTTCTTCGTTGACTTTCATACCTTTCATCCAAATACGCGAATAATCCACGCCAGTTAATTTCTGGATTGGTTAGATTTTCCCTGATAAGATTCGTTACATTTTCTTTGCGAGCGGATGTCGAACCCGCGAGATAGCATGCAAGCATATTTATATCCATTTTTGAAACATAGTCGGAATTGTACACATTGGATATGGTGAATACATCTGAGAGGCGTCTATAGCTCGGGTCTTCTAGGTGTTTTGCACGTTGCCGACCTTGTTCGATAATTTCGTTTCTAATACTCATAGTCCACCACCTTTCTAAAATCCAATAAATGTCGTCTTTGGATATAATTGTTCTCTATACGGGTTTAGGTGTTTCACCAACTCATCGACCTCATCTTCCAACCACTCGGGTGTCGTGACGATGCGTCTATCCATATAGTTGTATATCCCTTTCCAGTTAATGTCTGGATTAGCTAAATTATCTTGTATAATATCACCTAAATTTCGCCAACTAACGTTTCGGTTCCCAGCGAGATAACAGGCTATTATGTACTGTTCTACTTTATTGTTGTAATCTTGATTATTTTGGATTACGTCAGATAGTTGTCTGTAATTGTCATCTTCAAGGTACCAACGTCGTTGATATCCACGATATTCTAAGTCTAAATCTGTGCTGTCAAAATCTTCGTCATATTCGTCGACGAAATCTTCATAGTCCAATTCTCTATCTAATTGTGCCATAGTCCTTCTCCTTTCTATCCCCAAACGATTATATTCAAGAAATGATTGGGGTGTGGGGTTATCCCCATGAACGACCAATTAACGTATGTTAATTGGTCAAACTTAATATCCAACAAATGCTGGTGTCGGATATGCGACACTGCGATATGGTTCAAGAGCATTGAGTGAGTCTTGGACACCTTGTTGTAGCCACTCTGGGGCCTCGCATAATCGTTCATCGAAATAATCGTATAAGCCTTTCCAATTTATTTCCGGATTATCTAAATTCTGAAGGATAAGGTCTTCCATATCGTCGTTCGCATAACCACCTGCTAGATAATACTTCAGCATATAGTAGTCTTTTTTATCCCTATAGTCCGATTCTTCTTCCAAATCTTGTCGCGGTGTTATATCTGACCAACGTCTGTAATTGGAGTCTTCGAGATATTTTATTCGACTCAGGGCTCGGTCTACAAGGTCTTGTGTACTAAAGAACATGACGTCTCACCTCCCTAATAACCTATAAATGTTGTATTCGTAATCACTTTATCTCTGTATGGATTTAGGAGGGATGCCAATGTTTCTACTTCTGTTGCCATATATGATACATCTAATTTGGCAATATTAGCCAATTCTTCGTCTAAATATGCGAACATCCCTTTCCAATTGATTTCAGGGTTGTCTAAGTTAGCTTTGATTAGACGAATGACATTTGTGTCTGTACCGTCAACTTCAACACCATTTATCAGTTCGTTAGCCAAATAGCTAGCAAGCATGCTACTATCCATACGGGCTCCGTAATTATAAGATTTGGTGTCAACCAGGTCTGACCATCTTCGGTAGTTGGGGTCCTCCAAATGTTTAAGTCTTGTGGTATGTCGCTTTTCGATGATTTCATCAATTGTCATATCTTTTCTTCCCCTTTCTAGAATCCGACGAATGTTGACTGGAATCGGTTTCGATACGGTTCAAGTATGTCACGCAATTTGTAGCACTCATCTTTTATCATATAATTCATAGGTTGTTTGGCACTTTCTATTCTCTCATCAAGATATAAGTATAATCCACGCCAGTTAATATTCGGATTGTCTAGATTTTTATTTATGAGCTTTTTGAGATGCTCTCCGCTGATACATCGTTTGTCACCCAGATATGCACCGAGCATAGAACCTTCTGCACGAACTCTGTACTCGCGCGAATATTCATTTATCGCATCTGATAATCTTCGATATCTAGGGTCTTCTAGATATTTGGCGCGTTGCCTACCGCGCTCATTCAAATTTTCTTGTATGCTCATTTTTTTTTACCTCATCGGAGTCATTGTGACTGTTCGTGTATCGAATAAATATTTATTTGCTGTTATAGCTCCGCCGTTTAGGAATATCGCCATAATGTTAAATATTACATTTGCTGATGTCACGTTTGCGGTAACGTTTTGCGGGGCTGACTCAGAATGTTCAGCACACGAAATTTGGTCAGGACGACGTTCATCACCTTCGTAATTCTGGAAGGCTGGTTCTATATCGATTGGTGACTCATAACCGTCGACTATCTCACCGTTTTCTTTGATACAAACATATGCTTGACCGTGTCTTTCAGCGTTACCTCCATCAATCCAAACAATATCAGGAACTTCTTGTACGAAGTCGTGTGCTATTTTTCTACTAGCATTATTATCTAAGCAACCTATAAGCATAGGTATTGTACCTTCAGGAAATTCCGACATAATTTGATGAAAAATCGATGTGTCCGTAATATATCCGTGAACATAACTCATCATATTACTGTTAGCGACAACTTCAGCTTTCTTTTTATCTACATCATAACGTTTGAAATTTTGTCGTAAGACATTCTTACTTTCTACAATGTCTCCGTCCATAACAATTACATTATTGTTTAGAGACATTTTGTCTAAAAAGGCACATAACCATGAACCAGTTCCGCCTGCGCCGAGAATAAATATTGCATAATTTTTTGGTGTTGTTAAATACATAAGTACACTTCCGTAAAGTTAAACTCATCTACTTTTTATTCAAATGATTGAAATATTATCTGAATGAGTAACTTTTCCTTTCTTTATTATTTCAAATAAAATAGCGTTACGGTTACTATATACTAAGTTTTGAAGTTATAGCTATTTCTAGTCAATAATTATAACCAAAACCACTAATTTTAATCACCTTGATTTCACATGACTTCGTATCTAGTCTACATCATGTATCATAGGTCTGAATATTATTAGTCTAGGTTATAAAACCGTCTAGCTATAACATAACTTGCAGCACTATGTATATTTAACTTCATACTGTAACAATATTTATTTGATGCTATTTTTGATGTGTTGTATGGATTGACTAGTGATAAACCAACACCTAATTTATCACAACGTATTTCTAAGAAGTTCCTGAATCTACCAAACTTTAATGTATTAATCATTCGGTTATAGTGTTTTCGTTCAGTCTTCTCTTTTTTGTTTTTGTTCAGAGATTTTAAATCTTCTATAACAATGTCTTTTCCCGACTTTATTGCTAAATCAACTAGGTCTTTTACCAAATGGTACATAGAGTTCTTAGTTATACCAGATTTTCCTTTGTGTATGTAATTAAATCTATCAAGATTTAGTAATTTACCCGTCTCGTCTATCTCACTAACCGCTACAAATCCTTTATTGTAATCTACACCTATCACACCATTAGAACTTCTAGTTTTAGGTTCTGATTCAGTTCGATACATAATCTGTAAATATAACCCTTTATTCTTTCTTATTATTCTGAATGAGAGTGGTTTAGATTTTGGATTATTTAGTGTCTTTAGTATTTCTTTCTTAGCAACATTGTCTTTTATAATAAACTCACCGTAGATGTATTTAGAGTTTTTAATACATTGGTTTTCTACTCTGATTTTATAAGTGAATTTATTATACTTTTTATCATAGAATAATTGAAATTGCTGGTTCCCTTTATAATCATTCCTGTCACCAACGTAAACAATTTGATTATCCCTTTTCTCTAAGAATTTAGACTTATCACTTTTAAGTAGTTTCTTAGTACCAAACGTTAACATAGGTTTTACTCCGTTGTTTTTACGCTGGGTGAGTTTGTTCTTTTTCATCTCAAGCCAGAACAGTTTTGTTTTGAGATTCTTAATCCTATTTGTCTTAGTTTTCGGATTGTTCAAAATTACTTTCGTTTTAATTATTTTAGCGTTTACTTTCTTGATTTTATCAGCATATGTGGAATGTAAATATTCACCCGCTGCTGATGAAAGTTTGAGTAGGTTCTGAGCTGTCGTAACGACAGTTTTAGCAAATCTATTCGTTAAGTTGTACTCCTGTTTTAACCGCGTTCTGTATTGACTAAGAGTCTCACCATTTAATCCGTGTTTCAAATGGTGGATTGTTCTACGTACTAAGAAAGTAAAGAGTGGTGATATTTCTGCGAAATAGTCATATAACTGCTTATTTTTATCTTCATATAATAAGCAATTAGTTACTAATGTTACCTGTGTCATATCTCTCATCCTTTCTTTAGTATTTAATTCAGTTTAATTGAAATTTGGTTAATTCAAAAAAATATAGGGGTTTGGGGTTTTACCCCATGCAAGGTCAATTTGTGTATACAAATTGACTAGAACGAATCGTCCATTAATAATAAAAACATTAACATAATCCAAATTGCCGTCATGAATGTACCTCCACAAGTTTATTCAAAAGATTGTAGGGGTTTGGGGCTAGCCCCATAAAAAGCCAATTTGTGTATACAAATTGGCTGAGGCGTTTGTTTCCATAAAAGTAACCTGACAAACGTTCGCAGGATGCGGACAATTGTCGGGCACAAAAGTCGGAGGAATTAGGGATACTGAGTATCCCTAATCGAATTCTAGTAACTACACATTACCTTCAAATTTCTTCCAGAAGTCTGATGACTTCACGTCTTTAAGTATTCGTTGAATCAGTACTGTGTACACAGTCCAGTAGTTATCGGCAGTTACAACTGCAGAGTCACTCGAGAATGCCCGTGTACGACAAATCTCGTCAGGATGTATTGTCTTATACGCGTTTATAAATTCAACGTACGGATATCTTTGTTCCACAAAGAGCTCAACACCTTGTTCAGTACAACTAATGTTACTATGAACGATAGTATGGATACCACCTTTGTATATTTTGTGTATAAATCGCATTGTCATATTGCCAAGGTCGATGACACATACTTTCTCACTTGTCATGAAGTGTTCGTGTATTTTAAGTAGGGTAATCCACTTCTCGATGTGTTTTAGATTTGTCCAAAGCATATTGATTATTATGTCGATATATTCTGTAGTGAACTCGGCGATAACTTCGTGTTTTACATACTCCACGTCTTCAACAAGGCACAGAGTACACTCTCTACCACTTTCGGTACTTGTTACAACACACTCAAATTTATAGTCAAGACCAGCTTTTCTGAGATGTTCGTTTAGTAAGTCGGTCATTGTTTGTGTTTGGAATTCCTTCATGTTTTCACCTAACAGATTAGCGAGTGTTTGAAACTCAAATGTCTTCATTGCTAATTCCTTTCTTATGTCATTTTAGATTCTAGTATATAAGTTAGTACGACAATTGTCGACTAACCAAATCTGTAGTCCACAATTGTCGTATACAAAGTGTTACGAAAATAGGTAACGTTACCTTTTTCTATGTACTTTTGGAGCACCAAATAGTTCAAACCATTCGTCTCGAAATAGTTCAATACACTTTTGTGCTATTCCGCCGTCTTTAAAGTAAATTGTCTCTGGGCTATGCGCTTCATCAACTGTAGATTGAGTTGTCAAATAATTATACGTTGAGTCGTACATTACGTACCACTTGTATTCTGCGCCGTCACTCCAATTTGGCGTCCAACCGTCGTTATGGGACTCAGCCCATTTCTTGATTTGGAATGTGATTTGTCGAACTCTTAGTTCGCGATGAGCTTCGTCTTCAGTTTCAAATAGTCTACCGAGAAGATAAGCGCCGTCACTATATTCCCTGTCGTACTCATACTCAAAGATTTCACCGCTATCAAGAACACTATAAAACATAGTTCCTGGCTCAGGTAGTTCGATACTTGTATCACGACTTAATCTGTCGAGTTCTTTTTCAGCTTCAATTTTGGCGTCTTCAAGCGCAATCATCTCTTCACTAATTGTCTCTAACTTTTGTTCTAGTTCTTTTATTTTCTTTTTGTCTAGCATGATTTCCTCCGTCTAATGAATACAATATATTTCTCTAATTTTATAGCGCTCATCACACACTATTTCTAACATTAAATTACAATCGTGCCCGTCGTCATTAAGTTCAGGGACACAGAAAATTAGTAAGTAACCGTCAGTAGTTGGGTAAGCTGCCTCGTGGTAACTTTCTGGGATATAGTCACCAACTTTTAGTTCTGCAATTTCGACTAGTGTATAGAAATATTCCCATAAATTGTCACTATCCAAGTAGCGGTTGTATACCTCTTCTATGATTATTTTACAACTCACATCAATATTCGGGTCACGCATAAGTCGCTCCATAATTGATTTTCTTGTCTCGTGTAATCTTTTATTCATCGTATCCACCTCACTTATTAAAATGGGAGAGTAGTCGGAGATATCATCTACTCATCATTTTCTTTAATTGTCTCACATAATGTCTTATACATATCTTCTATGACTTCGTTGATATTGTCAGTATCTACACCGTCTCGATATATCTTATACGCAATTATTGGTGCATGTCCAGCATCTGTATACATACCGCGTACTACACCGTTTGGAAATTTCACCTCTTCATCCGTCGGAACATAATGTTCAAGTTCAATGGTAATCACAGCTTTGTTATCGATAAGAGACGCTTTACATGTACCGTACCATGAGTTTCGAGACGAATTATAGTCAATCTCACGTACTACTGTGATACTGTCATTGTTCAGATACATACCGTCTAACTCATGCGGTTTGGATAGTGAAATTACAACGTCTAAGTTTTGCTCCAAGTAGTTTAGAGCTGCGTCTAGGTTATCCGCATTATAAGGTGTTCTTGTGATTATTCGCTGTGTTTCTATATTTGTTATCGATAGTATATAAAGTTTATCCCACATTGCTGGGTGAGGACTCAGACTGAATTCATATCCAGCGTCTTTAAATGCTTGTTCGATATGGTCGGTATTTCTATTTTGAACCGACTCAAACTTCATACGTTCGCGGACTTCTTCTAGTTGTTGTAGGAGTCTTTGTTCTTCTTGTTTTAAGTCTGGTGGTACTTCGGTTAACTTTTCGTTTTTCTTGAATATATTTAACATTTTACACCTCTGTCAACTGTTGCATATAATTTGTCTGTCACCTCATCAAGAGCTACCATATAATCGTACAATGTCATATCTTCACCTTCACCTGCTTCGGCGACTACCACTTCGTAAGAATATTCTTCGAAAGATTCGTCTGTGTCGATATGATGGTGGTATTCTACACCGTTAGGCAGTGTTTTATGAGTATCTTTTGCTAAGCTACGTTTTAAATATGCTGCAATAGTAACCTCACCAGTAGACGTCACTTTAGTTGTGTATTGGCCTCGAAATTCTCGACGTTCAATAATGCAACTCATTCTAAATTCATCTTCATCAATATAAAAACCTTCAGGGTATAATAGGTCACCTTTCATATAACCTAACACACAATCAATAGTATTACGATATTTATCCATGAATTGTATAATGTTATTTAGTTTACAGCATCTATAAGTCATATAGTAGTTTTGATATTCATCAGCTAGAATTTCGATTTCATTCTCACCGATTCGAATGCGAAGACCGTTGTTACTGAACACGTCTTCGATTCTATAGATTTTCTGTTTCACATCTTTTCCCAGTCTAATTTGTTTTTGTACGTCGGCTAATTCTTTGATTAATTCTTGTTCTCTAGTTTTTAAGTTGTCCATGTCAATTACCTCGCTTGTTTAAATTCAAAAGATTTAAGGGGTATGGGGGTCTACCCCCATCGAGTCAATTTGTGTATACAAATTGACTAAAATTGTTGACGTCCTCCCGGGATTAAAATCCCAGGATTCCAACTTACTAAGTAAGTGTGCTTAGAACTCACCTTCAACAAAGATGACTGTCTAAATGACAATGACCTGCTTTGGGTAAAGACCCAATCTCGGTATGTGTCTAAGCGTTGGAAGTTTCACAAGATGGATAAGCTCATAAGAAATTGTCTGTTTCATTAAGAACTTATCTGTTTCAAAGACATTAGTCTAAGTCTTGTGCAGTAACGCAGGAGCGTCAGTCCCGCGGGGTTAAGTCACACCCTGACATTATTTTAAGTACCAGTCTAGACGACTTGGTTTTTGTTTTGCTAGAAATTCC
>ERZ772906.151-NODE-151-length-42966-cov-20.001212_pt1 | contig 42966 bp, 59 predicted proteins | sample MGYA00511338_ERZ772906 | MGnify/ENA primary metagenome ERZ772906 (study PRJEB29015, sample SAMEA2738076) | human oral metagenome | biome: human oral; feature: human-associated habitat; material: saliva | place: China | collected 2212 ... | reverse complement strand
TGCTTAACAGCAAAAATTTTGGAGTGCCACAAAACAGAGAACGAGTGTTCATTATTGCACATCTTAGAGGAAAATGTACCTACAGAGTATTTCCTATCGGAGGAGAAAACGAGAAATTTAATACTGATGGAGAAATAAACCAAGTAGGTAATATAGGTAAAAGCGATAATTTCGGAGGAAACCCGCAAGTTACTAGAGTGTATGATATTAATGGAATTTCACCAACTTTAAACACAATGCAAGGTGGTGGGAGAGAACCAAAAATTGTTATACCAGTACTTACTCCAGATAGAGAAGAAAAAAGACAAAATGGTAGAAGGTTCAAAACAAATGGTGAACCAATGTTTACAATAACAACACAAGACAGACATGGTGTACTAGTCAAAGAAGCAACAAAACAAGGATATGCGGTGGCTGATGTTGGAGATAGTATCAATTTCTCACATCCCAACTCAAAAACCCGCCGTGGTCGAGTAGGAAAAAACATCGCTAATACACTACTTACAAGCGATGAACAAGGGGTTGTGCTTTCAGATTACAAGATTAGGAAACTTACACCACGCGAGTGTTGGAGATTACAAGGCTTTCCCGATTGGACGTTTGACAAAGCGCAAGCTGTTAACAGTAACAGCCAATTATACAAGCAAGCTGGCAATAGCGTTACAGTGAATGTAATAGAAGAAATAGCTAAAAGATTAAAATAAAAAGAATAAGGACATTTAAAAATGCAGAATGTAATATACGACATATTATATGCACTAGATATAGTAAGTTTCATTATAGCGGTTGTAATGATAGTAAGTTTTATAGTTTCAATCGTTAGAGATAAAAGAGCGAAGCATAGAAAAAAATGATAAAGGAAGTCAAGAATGGATAACAAAAACAATTTAATAGAATTATTAGAATACATTAACCCTGCTATTCTTGATTATCAAGAATGGGTTAACGTGGGAATGGCCATGAAACATGAAGGCTTAACAGCACAAGAGTGGGATCAATGGTCGCAGTCTGATCCAAGGTACAAACCTGGTGAATGTTTTAGAAAATGGGAAACTTTCCAGGGTTCTAGCGCTGGTAAGCCCGTTACTGGTGGAACGATATATCAGATGGCTGTTGAGAATGGATATTCACCAATGTATATGGACTTTGAAAACTCACATGCACTTAATTGGGATGATGAAATTAATAACGATGGTGATTATAAGTTCATCGATAAAAGCTGGATAGAAGGAAAAGAGATACAAGAGCCAACACATTGGCAACCAGCCCAAGAACTGATTACTTATTTAGAAACACTTTTCCAGAGTACAGAGAATGTTGGTTTTGTAACCGAAACTTATCCATTAGAAGATAAAGAAGGTAACACGGTTCACAAACCCAAGAAAGGTGTTTTTGATAGAACAGCTGGCCACTTAATAGAAAAGTTGCACAAGTATAAAGATGATATAGGTTTTGTTATTGGAGATTACAATAAAGAAGCGGGGGCTTGGATAAGGTTTAACCCTCTTGATGGTAAAGGTGTTAAGAATGATAACGTAACAGAATTTAGGTATGCACTTGTTGAAAGTGATAGAACAAGCATATCACAACAAAACGCTATTATCCGTGAGTTAGAGTTACCAGTAGCGTGTCTTGTACATAGTGGTGGCAAGTCAGTACATGCAATAGTTAAGATAGATGCTAGAGATTATCACGAGTACCAGAAGCGTGTTGATTACTTATATAAAGTATGCGCTAAGAATGGCTTAGCGGTCGATACTCAAAATAAAAACCCATCGCGTTTAAGTCGTATGCCTGGGGTAATTAGAAACGGTCGTAAACAATTCTTAATAGATACTAACATAGGTAAGCAAAGCTGGGATGAATGGTTTGAATATATAGAAGATTTAAACGATGATTTACCAGATCCAGAGAATTTAGAAGACTTCTGGGACGATATGCCAGACTTAGCACCAGAATTAATTAAAGGAGTGCTTAGACAAGGCCATAAAATGCTAATCGCTGGGCCTTCTAAAGCTGGTAAGAGTTTTGCACTAATAGAGATGGCCATTGCCATTGCTGAAGGTAAGAAGTGGCTTAACTGGGAATGTGCGCAAGGTCGTGTATTGTATGTGAACTTAGAACTAGATAGAGCCAGTTGTTTACATAGATTTAAAGATGTGTACACGAGCATGGGGCTTAGTGCTAACAACTTACAGAACGTGCATATATGGAACCTAAGAGGGAAAACAGTACCAATGGATAAGTTGGCACCGAAACTAATCAGAAGGGCGCACAAGAAGAATTACACGGCTGTAATTATAGATCCTATATACAAGGTTCTTACTGGAGATGAAAACAGCGCTGACCAGATGGCACATTTTACTAACCAATTTGATAAGGTGGCCACTGAATTAGGATGTTCAGTTATTTATTGTCACCATCATTCTAAAGGTTCACAAGGTGGTAAAAAATCAATGGATAGGGCCAGTGGTAGTGGAGTGTTTGCAAGGGATCCAGATGCATTAGTTGACCTGGTGGAGTTGGAAATTCCAGAAACACTGCTTAAGACTGAAATTAATAATGAGTTGGTTAAGTTCTATGAAGAAAGAATTAGAACCCTTAACAATAAGTATTACACAACGAAAATTGGTATGGATGATCATTATGATTACGAGAAGATGAAATACCATGCTGAACAGAGTCTAAGCGGCCATTTAATGGAGATTAGAGCGCAAGCCAAGGAGATAGAAGCTAAGGTTAAACAACGTACAGCTTGGCGCGTTGAAGGTACTCTAAGGGAGTTTGCAAAGTTCGAACCAGTCAATATATGGTTTAATTATCCAAAACATACCATTGATGATGTTGGGGTGTTATCTGACTTAGAAGCTGATAGCAATGATAAGGTTGTTAAAGCTAAAAAAGGAAGACAAAAACAAGCTGAAGAAAAGAACCTAGAAAGCATGCTAGAGTTTGAAACGGCCATAGAAAATTGTTCGTTCGGTGAAGCACCAACAAAAAAAATGGTTGCTGATTACTTAGGTGTAAGCGTAAAAACTATAGATAGAAAATTAAAAAATAGTAAAAAATTTTGGTTCGATAAGAATTCAGAAACAATAAAAATGGTCGAAAAATAAGACGGACAACACTTAAAAATTTAAGTCGTGTCCAAGTTGTCCATCACGGACAACACTTAAAAATTTAAGTCGTGTCCAGACAAGACAACACTACTTTTTTTAAGTCTTGTCCAGACGGGAAAAGCCATATATCAAAGATATATGTGTTAGGATGGATGTGAACAGACTGAACGAGGTGTACAGAACAGGTGGGGTTAAAAACCACCCCACCATGTCTGTGCCACCCCCGTCCAGTTCACCCCGCCAACGTCCAAGAAGGACAAAAATAAAAAATGGAAAATGGTAAAAAAATAAAATGGAGTTAAGGAAGTGAAAATTAAAAATGTCAATTCAGTTTTTTGTCCCACTGAAAAAAATTCCAAAGGTAACTCACCAGGATAAAATTATTTCAGTTAAAAATGGTAAACCAATTATTTTTGACTCACCAAGATTAAAAGAAGCAAAAAGCATTTTTGAAAATGGTCTTGCTGGGTTTGCTCCTAAACATAAAGATGAAATGTTAAATGCTCCTATTGGTGTTGAATTGTATTGGTGCTTTCCAGTGGAGAAAGATAAGGTACCTGGTGACTATCATGTGGTTAAGCCAGATGCTGACAACTTAGCTAAGACTTTTATTGATAGGATGACTTACATGGGGTTCTGGAAGGATGACTCACATGTAAGCAAGATCGTTAGTGAAAAAAGGTATGATAAAATCAGTGGTGTTTTTGTGAAAGCTTACGAACTGTAAGAGAAGGTAGGATAACAATGGTTAAGAAGATTAAGAAGAAAAAGAGTAAACAAGATAAAAAAAGAATTAGCACCCAGGAACGTATCCAAGAAGAAATGGCCTTTAATAAACGTGCTAAGGATCTGGCCAGCTTGGTGAACTTAGAAAAGAAAGTAATGTTTGTTGATTGTGCATTGGCAATAGCGTGGACTTTAAGACAAGATTATCATTTTGGTAAGAAAAGATTGATTGATTTCTTGGATAGGTACCTGGATGTAACACTAGATTGGAGAAGCGGTCGTTATTATGATCGTGAAATGATGCTAGAAACATTACAAACAGAACTGGGCTTTGACTTTGAGAGTTATATGGTCGAGCAAATGAAAAACCATGTTGATAAGTTGATGGCCTGGGAACTAGAAGAAAAGGAAGGTGATGGCAATGGAAAAACAACGTAAGTTTAGAAGTAAGTTCGATAAGGTGATGCATGAAAAAGGAATAACGGCGGTTGAGTTATCTGAAAAAACTGGGTTAGCTGTTGGGAGTATTAAGAATTTAAGAAGAACGGGCGTTGAACATTGTCGATATAGAACCTTAAGGAAACTATGTGAAGCGTTGGAGGTGAAAGGTTATGAGTTATAACAATGATCATGATGTAATTAAAGTCGTATTACATAACCCTACACCGTGGGAGATTATCCAGGAAATAAAACTGAAGAAGCTGCTTGGTTATTACTTAGCTGATACGCAGTGGGTTTCTGATGATAAATATAAAATCTTAGTGAATTTGAAATTTGAACTCTTAAAGGAGTAACAAGGAATATGGCAAATAAAAAAACTCATAAAAAGATTTATGCTTTTTATCATCAAGATACTTTCATTTGCATGGGAACTATACCAGAAATTTGCAGATACACTGGTAAACCTAAAAGCACTATCTGGGCTTATGGTAACGAAAGGTATAAGAATGGGAATTCTTACGTGCTTATAGAAGTTGAAGATGATGAAGAAGATGAAATTATTGAAGAACAAGGAGATTAGAAAGATATGTTTAACAAATTAAATAGAATTGAAGAACTAGATTGTAATGCAGTAGACGGAGTTAAAGGGTTTATTGAAGATTATATTAATAATTCATTCATTGACTTACAAGAGTTTAACAAGGAAACTGAAGAAATTATTGATATTAAGGTTATACCTACAGAGAAAAAAGTAAAAATTCTTATTTTCGTTGGTGATAAGTAAAGAAAACTAGAAAGGGTTGAGTAATATGTTACAAACTAAGAATAAGAATATGGAAATGGATAACACGGGGTTTAAAGATAAACACGGGGCCAATATTTATACTGGGAATATCGTGGAATACATACGTAAGTATCATGATGTTGGAACGCTTAGAGGGATAATATGCAAGAATGAGTATGGCGCTTATGTTATTGAGTTGTATGTTATTAAAGATCATTGGGATAATAAATTAGATAAAATGCTTGGTTCAAAGGTTAAGTATGAGAAACCTAAATTAAGCATTCCACTAGATGATACTACTCATGATGGTTGTGTTGTACTTGGTAATATATACGAGGATAAGGAGTTGTTAGAATGCTAGGATATTTATTTGAATGGTTAATATTGATGGTGTTGGTTGGGTTGCTGTATAAATTGTTTGGTCGTACATTTGAAAAAGAGGATGTATATTTATTTACAGTGATCTGGGGTGTTGCGAATTTGTGTATTAGTTTACATGAATAAATTAATAAGTTTGATACTGAAATTATTTGGAGATAGTCCAAGTAAATTATGGCGTGAGTTTGGAAAAAGAGAAATAGCAAGTTTTAAAAAAGCGTACGAAGAACTAATAGCTGTTTTAGATAAGGAGAAAAACAATGAATAAAGAAGATAAAGAAGAACTATTAAAAGAAATTGACAGAAGACTAAAAGTGTTAAAAGATGAATTTATTGCTAGTTTAGATGATAAGAAAGAGTTTAAACTGACTTATCCTAAAGATAGAAAAGATTTTTATTATATAGATAGTGCTGATGGGAGAATAAGTACTACAGTTTATTATACAAATGATATAGATTGTAATTTTTTATTTGAACATGGTTACTTTTTTGAGTCAAAAGAAGAAGCAGAACAACATTTAAAAGAACGTAAATTATTATTTAAATTACACCAATGGGCTAAGTTAAAAAATGATGGTTGGGCGCCAGATTGGAAAGATTATAGCGAAGGTAAATATTATATATATTATTCAAATAAAGAAAAAAATTTTAATACAGGGAATATGCTTTGGACGAATGAATTTTCTAAAGTACCTTACTTTAAGTCTAGAGAAATAGCACAAGAGTGCATTGACTTGTTCGGAGATGAAATAAAAGAGGTGTTGTGCTAATGGAAGAACAAGTAAAAGAAATGTTGAAACAAAAAGCTGATATTGAAAAAGAGATACTGAACAAGTATTACATCCTGGAGAAAGATGGTTCTTGTTGGTTGACTAGTGCATATGGTCGAGGGACTGTTATTCAAAGTGTAAAACGTGGGTTAGTGTTTAAGACTGAAGATGATGCTGTTAAGTATGATAAAAAACGCCGTTTAATCTTTGATATGGAGAACTGGGCCAATATATATAACGATGGATGGGAACCTAATTGGTGTAATATTCACCAGGATAAGTATTGCATTGAAATAACGCCCTCTACTGGCCATTTCTATATAGCTAGAAGGCACGCTATTAATCATTTAGGGTTATTACCTTGCCTTAAGTCAGAGGAGCTTGCTGGGGCGTTTATTAAGGAGTTTGGGGAAAGAATAAAGGAGTTGTTAATTGATGATTGTACTAAAAGCAAAACTAGACGAGAAGAATAAGAACAAAATTGTGATTAATTCTAAAGATCTGGCTGAAAAGTTGAATGATAAATATATGGACTCCCGTGCAATTGGGGTGCTAGAGTTCATTGAAGAATTAGAGATCACGGAGTTTGTTATTGAAAGGGATGAAGTGAATGGGTTACACTAAAGAGGATGCTAAGTGGTTTTTAGAGAACTACAACAACATAAAGATTGAATGTAACGACTTTCTTTTAAACTCTTTCCAACCAGGTGATAAGAGTGAAATAAGCACTCAAAAGACTGGAAGGGAGAACGAAAGGAATTTAATTAAAAAGTTAGACAATAAGAAGTATCAAGAAAATAAACGTATTCTAAAGTGTATCGATACTTTTCTGGATGGGCTAGACCAGGAACAGTACAGACTTGTACACGCTAGGTATTTGGTTAAACCAAGGATGAAAATTTATGATATTGCTTGTAAATATCATATGCATATATCAACGGTTAAACGTAAACAGAAAAGCTTGTTAGAAGATTTTTTAACAATTATAAATAATTCATAAAAGTTGAGCCATTTGAGCCGTTTTTATGTGCTATAATAGTATTGTAAGAATTTAACGGAAAGGCAGCCATTAATTAATTACTGAACTTAGTTGCAGGAGTTTAGAGTTAGATAATTGATCCTTTTCATTTTAAAAAATGTATATATTTCTGGTTATGTGTTGGGTTTTCCACAATATTTCCCAGCATGTAATAATTACTTACTTAATTTTATATATAAACAACGTATTAAGCATAAAATACCAAAATACCTTTGTTTTTCCGTTAAACAATTACAAAAAAATCTGTTGATAATAAGCTAATTTTTATTAATATTTTTTCTTCTTATTTGTTATTTTGGAATGTAACATAAATTATTTTTATACAAATCTTTATAAAGCGCTTGAAATAGCGCTTTTTTATTATGTAGAAAAGAGGTGATGGAAAGTTGGTAAAAATTAATTTGAAACAACAAAAATTTGCTGATGAGTACATCATTAGCGGGAATGTAGCGCAGTCAGCTTTAAAAGCGGGATATTCAGCTAATTACTCAAGAAAACAAGCACACAAGTTGTTGGCAAATGTTGGTATTAAAAATTATATCGATGAGCGGTTAAAAGTGATAGAGTCACAAAAAACAGCAACACAACAAGAGATAATGGAATACTTAACTTCTGTAATGCGGGGTGAGAAAAAAGAAGAAATATTAATTGGAAAAGGGATGGGCTTTCAAGAAATAACTAAAATAGATGTTAGTGCAAAGGATAGGTTGAAAGCTGCTGATTTATTAAACAAGATACACTTAGTAAGAGAAGATAAAAAAGAAAACAGTAGTCAAGAAGATAAGATTTCAGACTTGTTCAAGCTGGTGGATGGTGAGATTAATGAACTTAAATAGATTATACACCCCTAAACAGATTGAAATACTTAAGCGAACCAATACAGAAGACTTCTTTATACTTGGCTTACACGGTGCTAAGCGAACTGGTAAGACTGTTATTAATAATGATATATTCTTAAGGGAATTAATAAGGGTTCGTAAGATTGCTGATAATCTTAAGATAAAAGAACCAATGTATATATTAGCTGGTGTATCGAGTAAGACAATACAAAACAACGTATTGCAAGAGATATACAATAGATACCAGCTAGACATTAAGTTTGATAAACACAACTCATTTACGTTGTTCGGTGTTAAGGTCGTGCAGGCCTTCACTGGTACAATAGGGGGCTTAGGTGGTATCAGAGGTATGACAGCCTTTGGCGCTTATGTCAATGAAGCATCCCTGGCCAATGAGAAAGTTTTTAAAGAGATTATATCCCGTTGTTCTGGTGATGGTGCTAGGATTGTGTTTGATACCAACCCAGACAACCCAGAACACTGGTTAAAGAAAGAATATATTGACAGCAAAAGCGAAAACATAATATCTTATCATTTTGAATTAGATGATAATACATTTTTATCACCAAGGTATATCCAGAATATTAAAGAGTCAACGCCATCTGGTATGTTCTACGATAGAGATATTAGAGGGTTATGGGTGACTGGTGAAGGTGTTGTGTACAGTGATTTTGACAGTAACAAGCACTTTATTAGTGATGTTGATAACATTGAGTTTGAAACTTACATAGCTGGGGTTGACTGGGGTTACAGTCACTTTGGCAGTATAGTGGTGTTTGGTATAGACAAGCTAAACAACTGGTACTTACTGGAAGAACATGCTAAGCAATTTAAAGAAATAGATTACTGGGCTGATGTTGCGCTTGATATAAAGGCGCGATATGGTAACATAAACTTTTATTGTGATAGTGCAAGGCCAGAACACGTTGAACGCTTCAGACGGGAACGTATAAGGGCCATAAACGCTGATAAAAGTGTATTAAGTGGGATAGAGGAAGTGGCAAGACTTATAAAGCTTGGCCGCTTTTTTGTTGTATCTGACAAAGTGAAAGTTTTTAAAAAAGAAATTTATAACTATGTATGGGATGAAAAGACTGGGAACCCAGTAAAAGAAAATGATGATGTGATGGACTCTATGAGATATGCTATATACTCTCATATGAGATTAAAAGCTAGAAGAAAGGGGGCTGAACGCTAGAATGAATACAAACAATGAATTTATAGAACAGATCCAGGCAAGTGGAATAACAAAAGAAATAATCATCAAGGTAATAGAGAAAAACATTGCCAAGATGAATAAAAACAAGACTAAATACAACCGTTATAAGGGCGTTGAAGTACCTATATTTCAACAAGAAGCGGTTAAGCTGGGTGACTTTGAAACTGGTGGTAATGTTTATCGTATCGATGACAAGATACATAATTCAGTTGCTAACAGTTACGATAGCGATATAGTCGATACTAAAACTGGATATATGTATGGTGTACCTATTGTGTATGACTATGACAAAGAAGATGACAAACTTAAAGAAAAGATTAAGAACTTTAATTTAAGGAACTTAGCTGAAGACTTAGACAGTGAACTTGGTAAACTGGCCACTATTTGTGGTTATGCAGCAAGGTTATGTTACATCGACTTAGAAGGTAATGAACGCATTAAAAATATCAAGCCTTGGGAAGCTGTATTTTTCGGTGATAACATTTCAGAGCCAGTATATGCTATGAGATATGCGGTTGACAATGACAACAATATTGAATGTGAATTTTACGATGATAAGTATATTTATTACTTTAAAGGTCAAAACGGAAGTATAAATTTTGTTGATCAACAATTACATATGTTTGAACACGTGCCACTGTTTGGGGTTAAGAACAATGATGAATTAATGGGTGATGCTGAAAAGGTGTACACATTGATTGATGCTTATGACAAAATTGTATCTGGTGCAGTTAGTGAGATAGAAGCGGGAAGGCTTGCTTATTTGGTGCTTAAGGGAATGGGTGCTGATCCAGAAACCCTGGAACAGTTGCACAAGACTGGAGTATTTGAACTAATCGATGAAAGAATGGATATCAAGTACTTAACTAAAGATGTTAACGACTCAATTATAATGAATGTGCTTAATCTTCTGGATGCTAACATTGCTAAGTTTGCTAAGACTGTAAACTTTAACGATGAAACATTTGGTGGCAATAGTTCTGGGGTTGCTATTAGGTACAAACTAATGGCGCTAGAAAACAAGTCGATAGTTTCAGAACGTAAGTTCAAGAGTGCTTTAATGTACCAATTTAAAGTATTGTTCACGGCTTGGAAACATAGAGGGTTTAGCTTAAATGATGAGTCTTACCTGGATATGTATTTCACGTTCACTAGAAATATACCAGTAAACAGACTAGAAGAAGCGCAAATCTTAACAACATTACAAGGTGTGGTTAGTGAAGATACTAGATTAAGTCAATCAACATTAATAGATGATGTTGACTTTGAGAAAGAAAAGCTAGAAGAAGAAGCTTTAAGATACTCTAACGAGCCACTAGAACCGATTGAAGGTGAAGAAGATGTTAACAGAACTAGAAGCAAAGATAGCGCAGTATAGCGTTGAAGCTAATGAAGCCATTGACCAGGTATTCTTGAACTTAACACAAGAGTACTTGGGCTTACTTGGCCAGATGTATGGATCACTTAGCAAAGGTGGCCAGCTTACTTGGTCGCAGTTATCAAAGTATGGACGATTAAGAAAGTTCATGAAACAGTTTGAGAGTAAGACTACTGGAGCATATAAGAGCATCTTAAAAGAGATTAGAAACTCTAATAGAAACGTATTCTTAGAGCAACGAATATACGATATATACGATACTAAGATACAAAGTGCTATTGAGATGGGGTTTGACATTCCAAGTGAGAATGTACTTAATAAGCTGCTAAACAACCCTATAGATAAGATGAAACTACCTAATGTATTGGCACAACATCGAAGTGAGATAGTAAGAGAGATACAAAAGACTATAACACAAGGTGCTATCAAGGGTGATAGTTATGAGAAAACAGCCCAGGAGATTAGCAAGAAGGTAGGAATAAGCGCAACTAAAGCGCGCCGTGTTGTTCGTACAGAGAATGGACGAGCTAGAACAATGGCAACCTTAGAAAGTGATAAGCAGCTTAAGAAAGCGGGAATATCAGTAAATAAGTACTGGTTAGCAACCTTAGATAGTAGGGTTAGGGCTTCACATGCAGCGCTAGACGGTCGTAAAGCTGATGAAGATGGTTACTTTCACAGTGGTGGCCATAAAGCGAAAGGGCCAAGGATGTTTGGAGTACCAAGCGAAGATATTAATTGCAGGTGCCATGTGCTTAGGGGCTTACCTAAGTTTAGAACATCAAGGAATTACGATGATCCTAAGTACCAGAAGAAACTGGCCAAGAGGATAACGGAACTAATTAAACATGAAGATTTAAGCAAAGGTGAAGCTACAAAGCGTGCTAAGCGTGAAGTTGTTGCACCTAATAAAAAGATAGAATATGTCACTTACAACGAGTGGCGCAAAGATTTTATTAAAGATAACAAAGAACTTTATAAAGAAAATATAAAGAAATAAATTTTGTCCTGGATAAGACGTTAAACTTTCTAAATAAAATACATCAGAACATTAAGGCGCGAACTTAATGGGCGGGAGGTAAACACATGGACTTACAAGAAGTCAAAACATTTATAGAAACTAATTCACAAGACAGCGCAGTTAGTGAATATCTAAGCGAACTGAAAAAACCAACGGCCGAGGAGATAAACAGTTACTTAGATAGTCAAGAGGGCGCTAAGCTTTTACAACCAAGACTAGACAGCCACTTTTCTAAGGGGTTACAGACTTGGAAAGATAATAACTTAAGTAAATTGATTGATGAAGAAGTTTCTAAACGTAACCCTGGAGAAACTCCAGAACAAAAAGAAATAAGAGAACTTAAAGCACAACTTGAAAGCGATAGACTGGAAAGAGAACGTGAAAAGCTTACTAATTTTGCCATGAAGAAAGCTAATGATCTGGGCTTACCATTAGATTTTGTCAACCATCTAATTGGTAATGATGAAGATGAAACTAACTCAAACTTAGAAAGCTTTAACGAGTTATTCCAAAACGCTGTACAAAGCCAAGTAGATGCTAAGTTCAAAGGTAATGGCCGCGAAGTGAAAACTTTTGAAGGCGGTCAAAACAATTCAAATAACATAGCTGAAATAGCTAATCAATTTAATATAAGAAAGTAAAGAGGTAAAATTATATGGCAACAACAAAACCACACGATCCGAATAACGTATTATTACAAGATGCAAAAACTGGTAAAATTCCAGAGTCTGAAGGTACTCTAGTATTAAAAGAAGTAATTAAAAATTCAGCTGTAATGCAGTTAGCTAAATATGAAGATATGCTTGGAAAACCTAAGAAAAAATTCACATTCTTAGCTAAAGGGCCAGGGGCTTACTGGGTGTCAGAAGCTGAACGTATTCAAACTTCTAAAGTTGAATGGAAACAAGCTGAAATGGAAGCTAAGAAACTGGGTGTTATTATTCCATTCTCTAAAGAATTTTTACGTTACAGCGTTCGAGACTTTATGAAGATTGCAGCACCATTAATCGCTGAAGCGTTCTATAGAGCGTTTGACTCAGCTGTATTATTTGGTACTGACTCACCATGGGGAACTGGAAAATCAATCTTTGAAATGGCTGATGCTAAACATAAAACAGTTACAGAAGGTACTGGGAAAAACCTTTACTTTGATTTAGCTGACTTATTAGCATTAGTTGAAGCTGATGAGCATGATCCTAACGGGTTACTAACATCAAGAGCATTTAAAGCTAAAATGAGAAGCGTAACTGATAATGATGGCCACCCAATGTTTGATTCTAAGTCAAATGAGATTTTAGGGTTACCAATTTCATACGCATCAAAAGATATCATTGACAAAACTAAAGCAGTTGCAATAACTGGTGACTGGGATTATGCACGTTATGGAGTGTTACAAGATATTGAGTATGCTGTTTCAACAGATGCACAATTATCAACTATCCAAGGTGCTGACGGAAAACCAGTAAACCTATTTGAGCAAGATATGTTTGCTTTAAGAGCTACAATGCATGTTGCTTACTTAAATGTTAAAGATGATGCATTTGCTGCTTTAAAACCTAAAGTAGGATAATAAATAAATAAACGAGGTGAACGACTTGATTAAGGTACAAACGCCAGATGGTCGAATAGTAGAGGTTACTGAATTTGCATATGAGAACGTATATGCACATCAGAAATATACTATTGTTAAGGAAAAGGCTGCACCTAAGAAAGCAGCTAAAAAAGAAGTAAAAGAAGCTGATACAGATGAATAATTACATTAAAAAAATTAAAATGCTATCCAACATTAAGAGTGATGAACATGATGAGTTTATCACTCTATACTATTCTATTTGCTTAGACTGGGTGAAAGCTTATTGTAACAATGATTTTGATGATGAAGTACCGCAAGCCGTTTTACTGTTTATTTCAAAAGCAATAAAACTAAATATGGTACCAGTTGAGTTAAAATCAAGGTCGATGGGAACAGTATCGTACACTTACAATACTGAATATCCCGAAAGTATGCTATCATTACTAACGCCATATAGAAGGTTGAAATTCCATGCTTTTTAATGAATTTCCACACACAGTAGAAGTACACGCCAAAAAATACATTGAAGACGGAGCGGGCGGCCATACTGAAACTGATGAAGTGGTTAAACAATTAGAGTGCTTTGTTGACACTCCAAGCAGTAACGAACGCTTGCAAGCTGCTAAATTAGAATTTACTTTTGATAGATACTTATATTTCAGATATAACGAATTAGAACATCTTGCTAAAGATATGATACTAGTTTATTTGGGTGTTAGGTACGAGTTCGTAAGTGATTTCGAAGATCAAGGCGGCCAACAAGAGATAGTAAGGGCTGCTATTAGAAAATGTCAATAAAATTTGGATGTCCTCCGTTAGAAGCATATGCAAGGGCTTATACTCAAAAAGTAAGCAAGAAGGTACAAAGGATAGTAGCAAACACAGCACACACAATTGAAGATAATGCTAAGGGGCTTGCTCCAGTTGATGAAGGCCAGTTAAGAGGTTCAATCGAAAGTTCAGTTGGTGGGTTCACCGCTGATGTACGTGTTGGAGCTGAACACGGGATATATATTGAATTTGGTACTGGGATATATGCAACTAGAGGAAGTAGAGCGAAAAAAATTCCTTGGCGTTTCTATTCAACTAAATTAAATAGGTGGGTTACTATGTATGGGATCCACCCACAACCGTTCTGGTATCCATCGATTGAAATTGGTCGTGCGTTCTGGATATCTGAATTAAATAGTCTTTAGGAAGGAGATAATCAATGATAAAAACATCACTATTACCTTTACAAATAGCATTATTTACAAGGTTAAAAGAAACTGGATATAAGGTATTTGATTATGTTGAACATAGTACTGAATATCCTTACATCGTTGTTGGTACTCCAGAAACTAAAGAATTTGTAACGAAAACGAATTTTGGTGAAGAAGTGATTTTCACAATTCACGCCTGGAGCAATTACAAAGGTAAAAAAGAATGTTATGAAATGCTTGATAGTGCGCTTAAGACTATATCAAAGAAACACTTAGAGTTAAACGAAGAATTTAAAGTCTTTAAAACTGAAATGCTAACACTTACTGTTATTGATGATATAGATGGTCGTACACAACATGGAATACTAAGACTTAAATTTTATATAAAGGAGAACTAAACTATGCCAAAAAGTGGTAAAGATACAGTATTAATATTACAAGTAGAAGATAAAGCTAAAGGAGATAAAGGTTGCATCGTTGGAAGTTTAACAGAAACTAAACATGCGATTGAAAATGATTTAGCTGACGAACAAACTAAATTTGGGCGTGTGTTAGCTTATGGGCCAACATCAGAGTCACTAGAATTTACTTGTTATGGTGAAAGTGATGATGAAGGTCAAAAAGAAGTAATGCGCGCGATTAAAGATAAGAAAGAAATAAAAGCTTGGCTTGTTGATAAAACAGTAAAACCCAACGATAAACACGATGCAGTATTTGCGCGTTGCTTAATTGAGTCAGTAGAAAAAGAAGAACCAGCTGATGGGTTTGTTGAGTTAAACGGAACACTTCAAGTAATTGGAGAGTCTAAACTTGGTGAGTTAGATAAATTACCAGACGAGTTCTTAAACGCTGGAAGTTACGACTTTGAAAAACCAGGAGAAACTACTGGTAATGTACGTACAAAAAAGTAACGGCGCCAGCTAGTGAAGTGGCAACTGAACGAGGTGGCCAACCAGCAAGAGTAGAAAGCATATAATAAAGGGTGAATAATCACCCTTTTTAATTTTATTAAAAAACAAGGAGAATACAACAATGGCAGCATTTTTAACTATTAAAGGAAACGAATACGAAGCAAAAGGAACGTTTGCATTTGCTAAACGTGCTAAGCAAGAATATCAAAATGGAAACGAACAAACAGATGCTTTTTCTGATATTTTTATGGGAATTATCCAAAACGATGAAGAAGCACTTGTAAAATTCTGGGATTGCGGTACAGCTTATATACCTAACCGAAAATTTAAGCGTGAAGATATTGAACAAGCTTTACAAGAAAGAATTGATGAAGAAGGAGATACTTTACAATTATTTAAAGAAGCAATGAGCGTGTTGGATGATAGTGCTTTTTTCAGAAGAAAAGCAGCGAAGTTGAAAGATGGCTTAACGATCTTAAATACTCAAGGGAAGACGGAAACGGAGAAGGAAGACAACAAGAGAGCTTATCAAATGATCAAGGAGTCGCTGAAGGATCTGGGAGTAACAGTATAAATTTTGATGACTTTGAGCAAAGTGTATCAAGGTATTTAAAAGTTTATGATGTGCAGTTGATGTATTCATGGACTAATAGGGAATATCAGAACTTTTTAAAAGGTGCATTCCTGGATGAAGTAGACGAACTAGAACGCTTTTCAATCGCTGCTATATTTAATGCGCGTGCTAATAATGAAAAACGTATCACCTCTAAAAAGCTATTTAATGGAGATAAGGCCCGCAAGAAAGTTCTGAAGAATAATGAAGAAAGAGGCCAAGTGTATTCTAAGGAGCAAACTGAAGCCCTTAGAAACTGGTTTAACGATTACCAAGAAAAATAGAATTTAGAAGGAGGGTGCGCGCTATGCAGGAACGTTTTAATGCTAAAATAAGTGCTGATATATCAAGTTTCTTACGTAAGATGTCACAAGTTGACAAGAAGATTAAAGAAACAGCTTTTGAGTGTACAAAGCCAATTGATGCTGATGTAAAACGAGCAATGGCAAAAATGGAACGAGTAGACCAAAAAGCAAAAGAATTAGCAAAAGAAAGTACAAAAGACGTTGATGCTAACGTGACTAAGGCCATTGCTAAATTGAACCAAGTGAACGAAAAAGCGCGTGAAGTGTCTAGGGAAGAAAGTAAACCTATAGATGCTGATATAACACGCGCTAAACGTAAGCTTGATGAAATTAAGATTATTGCAACACAGTGGAGCAAGGATCATATTAAAAAGCCAGTCACATTAGATATTAGCGAATATCGCAAGAAAATGGCTGAATTAAAAGCCAGTGAGAGCGGTTTGCGTAAGAAAATAGAGGTTTCTGTTCATGCTGATACAAAAGGCTTTACAGCTAAGTTAAACGCGTTATTAGCAAAGAAAAGGGACTACCACATTAATGTTAAAGCCAGAACGGCTTTATTCAGAAAAGAAATAGCTAACTTAAAAGCTAGAGAAATTGGAAAAGAAATATTCTTGCAAATTAGAGCAAGAAACGAGCGTTTTTATAGAGATTTAGACAACATTGCTGAGTCAATCAGATCTTGGGGTGTTGTTCTAGGTAATATTTTAAAAGGTACATTCATAGCTGTAATACCATCAATCGCGGCTTTTGGTGCTGCTGCCACTGGAGCATTAGCAACGGTTGGAGCGATGGCTGGAGTGCTAACTGGTGGCTTACTAGGGCTTACTAGTGCCTTTGGGGTTGCGGGTGCTGCTATTGGAGCATTTGCAGTAACAGCTGTTGGCCACATGAAAAAGTTCAAGGACTTTATGAAAGGTGAAGGCCCAGGAACTAAAGAGATGGAAGCTTTAAGAGACTCTGTTAACGGACTTAAAGAAGATCATAAGAAGTTATCAGACCAATTAGAGTCTAACAACTTTGAAACGTTCAATAATGGAGTTCAAGCAACTAGAAAAGTACTGAATAAGCTTAACGGCTTAATGGTGGAGTCTTCTGGAGTAATGAAGAATTTATCTAAGTCGCTGAATGAATCAATGGATAGCGCGCCGATGGAGCGTTTCTTTAATTACTTAAATAGTAACGGTGCAAGTACACTGGATAAGGTTGCGCGTGGTGTTGGTTTCTTTGGTCGATCATTAGCAAGTTTAATGGTTGCGTTTGGGCCATTAGCTGCTAGTATGTCACAAGGTTTCTTAGACATGAGTAAACGAGTTGATGAATGGAGTGCTAAACTTGCTGATAGTCAAGGGATGAAACAATTTACGAATTACGTGAATGAGAACATGCCAAAAATTAGGGGTGCATTCCGTGATCTTGCTGTTGGTTTAGTTCAGATGTTCGCAGCGTTCGGGCCAATGGCAGCGACAGCAATGAGTTGGTTTGAGAGACTTATGGGACGGTTCAGAGAGTGGAGCAGTCAACTAAGCCAGAACCAAGCATTTAAAAACTTTGTTAAATATATCGAAGAAGCAGCGCCGAAGGTTGGCCAGCTGATTGGTAATTTATCAAAAACATTTTCACTATTAGCACAAGGAATGGCACCATTAGCGATGTCTATATTAAATGTTGCTAATGCATTCTTACAATGGTTTAATGCGCTAATGCAAACAAACCCAGGAGTTGCACAATTAATAGCTAAGATGATTACATTAGCTGGGGTGGCTTTAGCAGTCGTGCCAGCGTTGACATTAATTCACTCATGGTTAAAACCAATTGAAGAAGGTGGACTTGGAGTAAAAGCAGCCTTAACAGCTGTTTCTGAAGTGTTTGGCCGTGTTGGTGTATCGATGTTAGGAGTTGTTGCAACAATAGGTGTTGTTGTCGCAGCGTTCGTGCATTTATACAATACCAACCAGACAACACATGACTTAATGAACTCAATCTGGACTAATATTAAACAATTATTTGTTACGTTTGCACAGATAGCAATGCAAGCTATCAACATGGTTGTATCTGTACTAGGATCTTTAGTAAGTGCAGCCGCGCCAGTAATAAACGTGGTATTAAGCATCGTAAATGCATTCTTATCATGGCTTAACCAGACATTACAGAATAACCAATGGTTAAGAACTTTAATAGCAACAGTGTTAGCAGCTGCTGGAGCATTTAGACTTATTGTAACGGTTGTAACAACTGTTAAAGCAGCTATGACTGTATTGTCAGCCGCTGTAAATGCCAGTAAGGTAGCATTAGCAGCATGGGGAGCAGTAAGTAGCGTGGTAAGTGCTGCTGGTACTGTTATTACTACTGTTTTGGCCGCTGTAAGGGTTGCATTCATGAGTTTACTAGGGCCTTGGGGTATTGTTGCAGCTGTAATAATTGGTGGACTAGTAACACTATATAATAAATGTGAATGGTTTAGAAATGCTGTTGATGCTGTATTTAAGGCCATTGGTGATGTATTTAAGTGGATTGGTGACAAGATAGGAAAAGCCCTTGAATATGTTGGACTTAAGTCGAAAGAGTCAAGCCAACAAGTAAGTGAAAGCATGGATCAAATGAAACAAAAAGCTCAGGAGAGTGGAGAAGGAACCGCCGCAGCTGCTGAAGGTGCAGCAGGTAGAATAGCGCAGTCAAGCGCTAGTGCATCAGCTTCACTTGATGGAATGAGTGCATCATTTGCGAATTTAGATGCTAGTGCTATTGCACATTTTACAAGTATCTCTAATTCTATGATGTCACTAACTGGGATAGGTGCAATGGGAGCATTGACTAACATTACTGGTATGGTTATGAACTCTGATATGCAGTTTATGCAAATGTCAAATAGTGCTAATCTGAACATGGCAGCAGTGAACACGGCTGCTACAACAAATACAGCGATGGCAGCCGAAAACGTGAACGCTAACTTAAGCGCTATGACACTTAATTCAAACGCCCAATTAGATGCACTTTCAGCGAATGCAACAGCACAATTCGGAGCAATAAATAGCGTTGCTGGTATGCAAACAGGATTAATGCCTGGAGTAGTTGGAGCAAACTTGTCACAAGTAGATATGGCAGCACAAACAAGTTTAAATAACGTTAGCATGACTAACCAAGCGACTTGGGAAAATGTTGCTAACACAGCAAACACAGCAACAGCCAACCTGGCCACTGGGGTTGTTTCTAATTTCCAGAATATGCAGTCACAAGTACAAAGCGCTATGCAAGGTGTAACTAGTGCAGTAGAACAAGGTTGCAGTCAAGTTCAATCAACAACAAGTTCAACATTTAGTTCTGTTGCTAGTAACATTAGTTCAACAATGGCAAGCATCAGTTCAAACATTAGTTCAAGCTTTAGTACCATTTCAAGTACAGTGCAACAAGCAGCTTCACAAATGGAACAAACATTACAAAATGCATTTAACAGCATTAACAATGCAACATCTAATAGCATGAGTCAATTGGAAAACCGAATTAGACAGGCTCAATCAACAGTTGTCAGCACAGTTCAACAAATGGGAAGCCAAGCGGTAAGCACATTACAGTCTTATTATGGCCAATTTGTTTCGGCTGGTGGATATCTGATGGATGGTTTCATTGCTGGTATGCAGTCAAGGGCTGGGGCAGTAATGGCAACAGCACAGTCAATTGCTAATGCGGCTGCTGCTGCTATTAGAAGTGCTTTAGCTATCCACTCACCATCAAGGGTTGTTGCTAAGATTACCAGATGGGTGCCGATGGGAATGGTTGTTGGTATGAAAGACACAGCGAAAAAAGCTATTAATTATGCTGGTAAGTTGGCTACACAAGTGGCTGACAATATCAATTATGCTGTTTCACCAGCTAACTTGAACAGCGATATAAATAATATTGGTGTAACAAGAAACGATATTATTTCTGGTGAAGTTCGTACTGAATACGACTTTTCTAAACGTCCAATGCAGTTAAACCTTCAGTTAGGTAACAATGCATTTGGTAAGTTCGTAGATGATGTGAATAGCGTTAACAAGCAAAATATCCAGCTTGAAGAAGTATATTCTATTTAGAAAGGTAATTGAGAATATGTATAATTTTACAAAACCAGGAGGAGTAGTCACAACGACTACTCCTTTTAAAACTATATTTAATGGCCAAGCGCTAGAAGATGTTTTACCAGGGTTTATAACTCTATCAGTTAAAGGACGTGCATTAATAGGGCGTGAAATAGAGTCTAATAAAACGCCTGGGGCTGATGGGAAGTATTTAACATCAAACACACTAGAACCCAGGGAAATAGTCGTTAAATACTTATTAAAGAATACTAGCGCTAATTATAGGGAGAATTTTAATAAATTAAATTTACTATTGCACAAAACAGAAGCTAAACAACTTAAGTTTACAGATGAACCAGATTATTACTTTAATGCATTCTTTGAAAGTGCTGATGATATAGATGAAATTGACAATAATGTTATTGCAACAATTACATTCACATGCTTGGATCCTTACAAGTATAAGAACGTTGATAAAGATACCGGTACTAATAGGGTGACTATTACTAAATTACCTAAAAACCCTAATGAATGTACACCAGTACTTATAAAAACAGCAACAGCATCAACTGGTGATAAGGTAATTATTAAAAACGAGAACACGACTAAAAAGCTAGTAATTAATCACAAATTTGTAATGGGTGATGTGTTAGAAATAGACTTAAATGCTGATTACATATTAAAGCTTAATTCTACTAATAAGAGCGATTTAATAGACTTTGTTGAAAGTGACTTTGATTTTACTGTTAAACAAGGTGATGTGATTACAAGCACAAATAGTAAGCTGTTAGAAGTGCATACGAAGGAGCGATTATACTAATGACAAAATTATTTTTATTTGATAATAATGAAAACTTAATAGGTGCAGTCGATCCACTAGAAGGAAAAGAAACGAATGAATTAAATAAACTTCACACGTTAGAAGTAGTAGTAAATTACAATGAATTAGTCGATAAGGCTGTATTTATTGGCCATAAGGACTATAAACAAAAAGATGTATTCCACTTATATAAAATAGATAGAGTGGATAAGGAAAGTACAACACACGTAAAAATCACAGCAGTACATAAATTTTTCGATGATATGGAAAGCGATGGTTACATTAAGGACTATAGACCACAAAATAAGGAACTAGTTGGTGTTTTAACTACTTTATTAAACGGATCAAGCTGGCAGTTAGGGACTGTTAACGTTCAACGCTTATATTCTGGTAATTTCTATTATTTATCGAGAAAAGAAGCTTTAAGCAAATTAGTGGAAGAAACACAGATTGAAATAGCGCCAAGACTAGAATTTACTAAAGGTAAGATTACAGCTAGATACCTGGATGTGTTTAAACGTATGGGCCGTGACAATGGTAAAGTATTCATCCATGGTAAAGACTTATTAACAGTTAAAGAGAAAAACTCAAAAGGTGCTATATATACAGCTGTAATTGGTCGTGGTAAGGGTGAAGAAATAAGGGATGAAGATGGCCAGGCCACTGGCGGTTATGGTCGAAGAATAACTTATAAAGATGTTGTATGGGAAAAATTTGCTGGCAAGCCAGTGGATAAGCCAGCTGGTGAAGAAATGCTTGAAATACCAGCACTTACTAAAATTTATGGGTTTGAAAAAGGAACTAAACCAAGGGTTAAGATTGTTGAATTTCAAGACGAAGAAGATCCAGAACGCTTAATTGTATTAGCTTATGAATGGTTAAAACAGAATAGTAGGGTTCAAGTTGAATATAAAGCAACAGTCAGAAATGTTGGTAATTTAGATTTAGGAGATACTGTTGGAGTATATAACCCTAAACTAGGAATTAAATATAAAACAAGAGTTTTTAAGGTTGTTAGAAACCTTACAGACAACAAGCTTACTGAATTTGGTATTGGTGACAAAGTAACAAGTTCACCATTTAGCAGGACTATAGAACTTGCTAAAGATGTTAAGAATTTCCAAAACGATACAATATATTGGTTGGATCAAATACGAGAAAGATTATCAGATAAGTTTTTAAACGAAGACGGTTATAACTATGATTTCAAGGCAAATAACAAATATGAATTGCCAGCGGGTTACTATTCATTTGACAAACCAATTGAAGATAACCCAACTAAGGTTGTGTATATGGGTGCTGGTAAGATTGCTATAGCCAACACTAAGAAACCTAACGGAGAATGGAACTGGAGAACATTCCTTGATGGTGATGGTGCCACACTTGATTTAATCAATGCTGGAATACTAAAAGCTGGGCGAATACAAGCGGCTGATGGTAGAAGTTATTGGGACTTAGATACTGGAGAATTTCACCTGGAACAAGGGATTGTTGAAAAAACATTCAAGAACATTGTTGAAGGAAAAGCCCAAGAAATTATTGATGAAGTTAAAAAAAGCATTCCTAATATGGAAGGACTTAAGGGAAAAGATGCTTACATACATAAAAAGTATTCTAACAATGCTGATGGTAGTAATATGAGTGATGACTCTAACTCTAAGTATATTGGGATATATAGTGGTGATAAAAAAACACCGCCAACAGATCCACGAGAATACAGCTGGACTAGAATACTGGGAGAAGATGGGGTTTCAGCATTTAACTTTAACTTATTAAAAGATACTCAAATTAAAGATAGTAGCGCTTATACGTTGCATGGTGCAACACCTACCATCAACGAAAAAGATTATAACGATAAGAACTCTGTTGAGATTAATAACAACGGGTTAACTAGAAATTCATGGAAAGGTATTTCGTTTAGAAGCGATAAGAAGGAATTTAAACGCGGTGAGAAAATCGTGATTAGATTACCTATTTACATATTTAATGATGTGCCAGTGGATAACGGCTTGCATTTAGCTTTAAAATCACATAAAAACAACAAGCAAATGGCTGGTTTTGACTTAGGTGCTAATACACCCCGCAACACTTGGGTGGTAAAAGAATTTGTATATGAAGTTAAAAACGACTTCACCTCTTTAGATGATAACTTATTCTTTATATTCTCAACTAAAAACGGTCACTTTAAGATTGCTGAACCTTACATGGCTTACGGGAATACAGTGCCTAAAATTTGGATGCCGAATGTTGAAGACTTAAGGCCACCAGCAACAACAAACCTAAATTATTTACCTAATTCAAACTTTGAACATAAGCTATTACACTGGAGTACAAACGCCATCAACAATGGTTTAGAATTGAATTTTGTTAAAGGTATAGAAAATTTCGGTGATGGTATTCAAATTTTTGGAACTCCAACTGATACATTTCGTGGGTTGGTAAGTGATCAGTTTAAATTTAATGTTAAAAAAGATGATAAATATACAGTTTCTATGGATATGTTAAAAAATACTGAAAATGATATTGAAATAGAAATAAAACTATTTTTATATAAAAACAATGAAATTGTTGGCCAACAAGAACAAATTATGACAATTGGTTTACCAGGAATTAGTCAACGAGTAGCAACAACATTCACGGCTGAATATGATTTTGATAGCTGTATATTTGCGATATACAACAAACAAGACCAAGCTGTTGATTATTACTTGAATTGCTTAAAAATTGAAAATGGTGAAGATGTAACACCATGGCAACCATCGTTAGAAGATTTAAAAGCGCATACCTTAACTACAAACGTTCGTTTTGAAGGAAAATATGTAAACAAAAAAACAACTGGCGTTAAAGCTTACTTAGACGTTTTTTACGACAATGTTCAACTAAGTGAAGGTTTTGTATCAAGAATGAAATATAGGGGCGCTGATCGTACTGAATGGAGCGAATTTGAAGAAGTTAGTGTAAGTGGAGATGGCCACATCCCAGCACTTTCAATTGAAGATAAGGAACAAAACGGTGAACCCATTGAGATAGTGGTACTTACTACATGCAATGGTATTAGCAATTTAACAAGAGAAAGATTAGATGATAAACCAGATATAGTAGAAATTACTGACATCCTGGAAAAATACAAAACGTTTGATCATACTATGGAAAACTTTAACTCAACAATTGGAGAATTTAGAGAACAAGTAATAAACGGTGGTCGAAACCTACTGAAAGATAGTGCTGAAATGAACAATGTGATACCAGTTATGAGTAATTGGCAAAGAACGCTTCAGAATGGCACATTAGTAATGACTAAACATAATGTTGATGATAGCGAAGGAGTTTATTTTGTATTAGCTGACTTCTTACAAAACGAATACCAAGATACTCAATTGACATGGAGCATCGATATTAAAGCTAGTAAAGATATTACATTTACTAGAATGGGCCAAGGTACTGGCGGGATAAAAGAAGGAACTTTTGAAATAACACCAGAATGGCAACGTTTTTCACATACCTTTACCAATAAATTTGAACGTGATATTACGTTTTATTTAGAAGGTATGCAAGGTACTTGTGAAGAAGGTGACAAGGTTTACTTCAGATTTCCAAAAATCGAAAAAGGGCCAGTGGCAACGCCATGGACTCCAGCACCAGAAGACTTAAATTTAATCAAGGAAAGATTAGAAAGTAGCATTAATCAAACTAAAGATGAATTAGGTTTGATGGTTAAGAAAAATGAAGTAATAAGTTCAATCAACTTAAGCGTTGAAAAAAATGCTGAAGGCCAAGACGAAGGACTGGTTAAGATAAAAGGGAATATGATTGCTGATGATATCCATGGGAAAACATTTACTGGTAGTAAGTTCATTATCGGAGAAACTGGTATCTTAGATAGTCAAGGTTCTAATTTCAGAGTTAGTGCGCCACATAAATGGGGTGAAAATGCTGGTTATGGTATGCAGTTCAGAGGTTCTGAAGGTGATGGGCTTAACCAAGGTTTAAACATTTATAGGGTTGATGATGTAACGAACCCTAATAAACCGTTATATACACCCGCTGAAGTAGGGCTTTCAGTGTTTGGAGAAATACAAGGCGGTTTCCGTGCAAGTGTATTCCCTGGAACTGGTAAGCTAACAGCGGTACTTGGGACAGCTGTAATGACTAATAGATATGGTGATACACCAGTAAAAGCCATCGGTGGTAATGGTAAACATGATACAACAAAAACTTTAAATCGTATTTCTTGGATAGGGTTAAAAACTGGTCGAGGTGGAACTCATTTCTGGGTTAACGATGGAACGGGAACACAAGCCGATTATGCTGTTGCAGTTGGTAGGGCTGACTCTGATAAACGATTAAAAGAAAACATTAAAGATTGTGAACATAACGCCTTAGAAGTTATTAACAAGCTTAAATTTAAGTCTTTTGATTGGAAACCAGATAAATTTGGATATACTAAGCCACATACTAATATTGGGCTTATAGCGCAAGAAGTAGAAAAGATACAAGCTGACTTAGTAGGTGAGAATGTCAACACGCTAACAATTGATGATTTCAGACTGTTACATATTACTACAAAGGCAGTGCAAGAATTATCAGCTGAAAACAAAGAGTTAAAAGCTGAAGTTAAAAACCTAAATGCAAGGTTAGAACGACTTGAAAAACTATTAGAGGATAAATAAACAACTAATAAATTTCTAGGGTGGTGATGGCCATGCGGTGATTGATTAATATGTAAGAACAATTAAATTTTATAGAAAGGCGGTTTTTAAAAAAAAAAGATGCACATTACATTAACTGAATTAGTTAACCAATATTATGAACTATTTAACGATGCTTATATACATGCATTTGCGGGAGTAATAGTACTAGATATACTAACGGGAATGATAAAAGCTTGGGTGACAAAAAGTTTAAATTCAACAATTGGGAGAAGGGGATTAATCGAACATCTAGCAGTACTTGTGCTAGGTGTAACGGTTTATCCTTATTTGAATTTCATAGGTTTTGAAGAAGTAGCGGCAACGTTTATTTTTTTCTTTATAGCAACTTATGGATTGTCACTAATTGAGAACTTATCTGAAATAGGTGTACCATTCCCAAAAGGTTTGAAAAAGAGGCTTGAAAAAATAAAAGATCATTTCGATGAGGAGTGAAGCAATGGAAAAGATAATTAAATTTACTATAGAAAATACAACTAAAACTAGGGAAGTAGAAGAAACATATTCTGAACTTTACTCACACGATAGAAACAATGGGCTTTTTGAGTTTGAGATTGCTAATGAACAATTAGCTGGAAAGAATTTAATAGCATTATTCAAATTTGTAAAAACTGGTTCGTATTGGAAAACTGAAGCGGTTGTTGAAGATAACAAAGCTAAAATTAAGTTTGATACTAGTTTAATCACTCAAAACGAAAAAGTAATTTGTTTCATTTATGTAAATGAAGAAATTAGAGATGCTGATATATTTAGGTTTAAATTTAATGTTAGGGTTTCAGAGATTGACAAAGCTAAACAATTGCCATTAAAAGAGCGTTTCTATGCACACGGACTAATTGTTGATAGGGTTGATGTACTTACTAAAGAAGACTTTGATAACGCCATTAAGGAGATTGAAAAAGGTAGTAAATTCTTAACGGAAGCCCAAGCGAATGAAAAGTATGTTTTAAAAGGTGAAATACCTAACATTTCTAATTTAGCAACAACAACAGAATTAGAAAAACGCGCTTTAAAGACTGAAATTCCAAGCACTGAAACTATTGTAAATAAAGCAGTTGAAAAAGTTGAGAAAAAGGGATATTTAACCCAGCACCAGTCTTTAGCTGGATATGTTACTGAAACACAGTTGGCTGGTAAGGGTTATCTAACCCAGCACCAGCCTTTAGCTAATTACGTGACTGAAACCCAGTTGACTGAAAAAGGTTATTTGACTAAACACCAGGATATTAGTGGACTAGCTACAAAGAAAGCTGTTGATGATGTTGCTGCTAAAGTAACACAGCTAGAGAATAGACCAGTTACATCATCTTATGATGACAGCGAGATTAAAAGGAAAATCAAAGAACTTGAAGATAGACCAACAACAGCTAACATTGACACTAGTAATTTTGTAACAACTACACAACTAGAAGATAAGCATTATTTAACGGAGCACCAACCGTTAACTGATTACGCCACTAAAGAAGAACTTAGAAAAGCTTTTTTAGATGAAGAAAACCAAGAGAAATATGCGAAAAAGACCGAATTACCGCAACCTTATAACGACACTGATATTAAGAGTAGGTTGACAACATTAGAGAATAGACCTGCAGGGAATGTTGATACGAGTGTGTTTGCTACGAAAATAGGAGCACCATATGTGTCAACTGAAAATATACCTGTAAGGGGATATTTAAGTCAAAGTGCTGAAGTAAGAAATACGAAAAATTTCGGTAAATTATATTCAGATAGTTATGGAAGTCATTTAGTTATTAGCGGTTTTGACAAAACAGCCAAATTGGAACCTTTGCTCTATACAGTTGCTAGTTCATTACCTGATTATTACGAACCCGACTTCGAGTTTTCAGAGCAAGATAACATTAAGTTCATCACAACACAAAATATCCATAATTACCTCCCAACCAACAGTGGCGGAAACACAACCGAACTAGATAATCGATTAAAAGTTCTGGAAGCTAAACAATGGGAAATTCACGGTCGAGGAATGCCAAACGGTACAGTAACAGCACCTGTAGGAACAACGTATGTTGATGAAGCAGTAACAAACGGAGCTTTGAAGTGGATAAAGAAAAGTGGAACAGGCAACACAGGTTGGGAGGTTCTGATTGGAGATACAGGGTGGAAAAATCTTACAATATCTTCTAAATTAGGAAACTCGTTTGTCAAAGTCAGACGTGTAAATAATATAGTATCTTATCAATTCGGAGGATTGTCTTGGGGTTGGTTTGGGATAGTCAGACGTGGTGGAGCGGGATATGTTCTACAAGGCTCTGATAAAGAACGAAATTGTTATATTATTCAAGGTAATGGAATTCCAACAGGTTATCGTTCAGAAGCGTCATTAATCGGCAACATCTACAACGATAAGGGAGCACCTTATGGTACATGGTATTTAGGAGGTGCTGGAGATTACAACCACTTAAGATTCCAGTTTACTGACCCTGTGCCAACAGATAGAGATATAGGAGATATACGAGTAAGTTCTATCTCTTATTTAACTAACGAACCGTGGCCACAAAACTAGAAAGGAGGTGAAAACTATGATAAATTGGAAAGTACGTTTTAAGAATAAACGCTTTGTAATAGCATTTATAGCTGGTCTATTGCTATTAGTGAAGCAAGTATCTGTATTGTTTGGTTATAACCTAAATACAGAATTATTCAGCACCAACATTAATAATGTTGTCGATGCTGTTTTTTTATTACTTGGATTGTTAGGGATAGTTAACGATCCTACAACACAAGGCTTCAGTGATAGCGAACAAGCTATGACTTATGAAAAACCAAAACAATAATTTATAATCAAAGGAGATAATAACATGGCTGATATTTATAGTTCATATTTCAAACAAGGAATTTACTTTGCGCCACCTAAAAACTCAATACGTGGTATAGTTTTACACAACGATGCAGGAGGTAACAGCGCCCGCCAATACGAAGGCTTTTTACGTGATAGAGTAAATAATGGAACTCTTGCTAATGGGTTTGCTGCTTATTACGTTGATAGAAACGATACGTTTGTATTCCAACCAGTAAATTACCAAGAGTGGCACACAGCAACTTACGAGGGGAACGCCAATTATATTGGGATTGAAGCTTGTCAATCAATGAGCGCATCTGATGAAGATTTCATTGCTAATGAAGATGCAGCGCTTATGATTGCTGGTGAGTTATTAGAGTCTTATGGATTGCCAGTAAATGAAGATACTGTAAGATTACATCACGAATTTAGTCCTACAGCTTGCCCACACCGTTCAATGGAATTACATGCGAATGGTGGGGCTTATTATGGAGCTGGAACTCAAAATTGTAAAGCTTATTTCATCGATAGAATTAAAAAACTAAGAAGCGGTGAGATAGAAATTGGAGATACTACAAACGTTGCTGAAGTAGTTGAAAAATCTATCCTGGATGAAGATGTTGAGTTGCCAAAAAGAGAGCAAGCTTATTATGAAGCAACTGTAAGCATTGATTACTATTTGGAAAGTCAACCATCTTTAGATAGTGAAGATAAAGAGTTTGTCGCTGCTGGTACAAGAGTAAGAGTTTACGAGAAAAAAGACGGCTGGAGTCGTGTAAATTACAAGGACTCTGACCAATGGATTGAAGATAAATATTTAACAGAAGTGGAGTAATAATTTAATTATCGCTATTTTATATGGTATAATTAAGTTTGTTAAGTGCCATACTTAACACTTTCATATTACTCCCTAATAGTTGAAAAAGCCCTACCTTAATTGGTAGGGCTTTTTTTATTGCTTAAGTTTCCGTTATTATAGCTATTTTTAAAAATTTCCGTTAAAAAAATAAAAAAAAGTTCATAAAAACTATTGACTTTATACTCTATATAAGGTATAATAATAAATGTAAGGAGGTGAAACAGTGAATAAACGTAAGAAACTAAAAAATAAAAAAGAAGACTTACAACAAATTAAATTAATCAGATTGTCTATAATATTAGCGGTATTACAGATTATAAAATCTCTGATAGATTTAATTGCGAAAATCTTCTAAAATCAAAAAGGGAACGGGGTTTACAAAAACCCCAAGTACCTTACGTTATTCACATTATATCATGAAAAAAGAAAAAATACAAAAAATACAAATGATGATATTAGTACTTGGAATTATAGCAACTATAATCTCAATAATTTTAAGTTTTATATAGTAGAGGTGTACAAATGGATAAAATAATTAAAGAAATAGAAGAATTATTAAATAGCGATGTTACAGATTACAGAATTTCTAAAGATACTGGGATCACATTAAGTGTTATCCAAAATTATAGAAGTGGTAAATATGCATTAGAGAATATGACTTTGAAGATTGCTAAAAAATTATACGAATACAAGGAGAAAATAAACATGACAAACTATGGAAAAATGATAACAATTGTAAATGAATTAGTATTAGAGGATGGAGCTTTTGTATCTTATTGGAGTGAAGATAAAATCAATGATATTACTACAGTTTATTCAGTAGAAGAACTAAAAAGCCACTTATCTAATGTTAAAGAAGAAGATTTTAACAAATTAGTATTTCAAGTAAATTTTGAAAATCAAGACAAAGATTATCAATTTAATTTAAATGATTATGAAGCGGTTAACAATAAGAATGAAGTAGTTTTAAATTTCTTGCATAATGAAAGATAAGAAATTAAGCCCTTATTACAAGGGCTTTTTTCTATAGGGAAAAAATAGGGAAAAACCATCTAAATGGTCGCTAATTTCTGTTATTTTCCCAATATTTTACAGTAGTTAAGAAATGTGTTCTAATAAGCTTGGAATATGCTGTATTTATGCTTTTTTAGGTTTTTTACTTTATCAATTTCCTTTCACATGATATAATATTTTATTATATTACAAAACGCTGCTAAACATTGATTTAACAGCGTTTATTTTTATTTAATTTCAGTTATAGGGAAAAAATAGGGAAAGCTTTTTCTAATTTATTATGAAGGTCTACTTTCATGTTAGCAGTGACATGGGTGTATATACTAAGCGTTATGCTGGTATCAGAGTGGCCAAGTCTTTCGGATATTACCTTGATTGGTACTCCAGCTTCTATGAGTAGGGCTACATGAGTATGTCTGAACATGTGAGAGGTTATATTTTGTGCTGATAAATGATTAAGGATTGTGTTGTAATGAACACAGAACACAAATTCTTTATTTGAAATAAAGTCTAATAATATTTTAAGAACATAATCAGAAACTTCTATTGTCCTAATACTACTTAATGTTTTTGGCGCTGATAATTTCCCGTTCTGTAATTTAGTCTTATTAATAGTTATAGTCTTGTTAGTAAAGTCTACATCTTTTGGGGTTAGGGCCAGGACTTCACCTATTCTTAACCCAGTATGCAACTGAATTATGGCCACGTTGCGAACAGTGTTATTCTTAATGCTTGCCAGGATCTCTGGTATTTGATCCTTTTCTAAATACTTAATCTTTTGCAGCTTTTCAGCTTTTTCTTCTTTGGTAAGTTTAAACTCTAAATTGACATCAAAGCTTTTAACATAATATTTCTTTATAAACTTAAATAGGTTGTTGAACAGTCTAACCATAAACTTTATTGCTTCTGGAGAATACTGGCCCCTAAACTCAATTAGTATTTTCTCATATTTAATTTTGGTGATATTTTCTAGCTTTTCATTATCGTTTAACTTTTGTAAGTAAGATTTATAAATTAAATATGAATGATGGGATAACGTTGCTTTCTTAAACTCCAGGAACTTTCTTTTATAATATCCTAATAACTCTACTTCAGAAGCGGGGTTTAAAATCTTATCAATCTTAGCTTGTAATTGTTCGTAAGCTTCTTTCTCTGTTACACGAGTCTTATTATTCTTAACAATGGAAACACGCCTTGTATTACCATCATTATCCTTGAATGATTGGATATACCTATATTTACCATTATGGGTGATTTCCTTGTACAATTAATACACATCCTTTCTTAATTTGATTATTTTAGAAAGGTATGCTACAATATTTATATATAGAGGGTTGAAGCATACCTCAACTTAATTCATATCTGAACGGCGTTCGAATGAACGGTCGAACAAACCCTTAAACAAAGCCAACAATTACATGTTAGAGTCTTTTAAGCGTTCGAATATTGATATTAAGTTAAAAGTCTTTGTAAAATCGATAAATTTATCGTAGTCGACTGATAAACTCACAACTCTTGGCGGGGCGGTGAGTTTTTTTATTTATCTAGCTTATTGCTAATATCTTTCAATATAGCAATGATTTCATCGTTTTGTTTTTCCAGGTTGTCTTGTTGTTTGATAAGTATATAATTTTGGGTTGTTATGGCCCTTAGTAACTCATTATTCCTTGTTTCAATATGTTTGGTTGGTAAAAACAAATCAGAAAGCCCACTCCCAGCAGTAGCAAAAAGTGAAGTTGCATATCTTAAACTCTCTTTAGTTTCCTGGTTAACATTATCCAGGTGGAATTTCTCTAATTGTTTATCAAGTTTAGCATTCTTTTCATCTTGTTTAGCTTTATTTTCAGCCTGCAACATTTTTATTTTTTGGGCTTGTAATTCCTCTTGTTTTTTTATGTTTTCTTGAATTTTATCAATTATTCCCATGATATTCACCTTCTTTCTATATATATTTAATTCTTTCTTCTAATATTGAATAATCTAAATTATAAGCTTCTGAAATGTGAGTTAAATTATTAATCTCTTTAATCTCATCATCAGAAATAATAAAATAACTGGCAAACAAGTCAGCTTCTTTCTCTTGGCGTGATAATGGCACATCACTAACACGTCTTAAGAAATGTAAGTTTGAATTAGGGTGTAAAATATAATGGCCAAGTTCATGCGCCATTGTGTATCGTTGTTCACTAGAACTTAACTTATTGTTGATGTGTATGCAGCAATATGTTTTGTTGTCTATCTCAAAGGTATTAAAAAGCCCCTTATTATTACCAAGATCATTAAATAGTAATATTATATCTAACTCTTTTATAATTCTCAATGGGTCGTTTGTTTGGTACTCTTTGATAAGGGTGTTATAAACTTCTTTAATTTCCATTTCCATCCTTATGGCGTGCCATTGCTATCCGTGCAGCTTGTTCAATGGAGCTTTTTACTAATTCTTTAGTCAATTCATCCATTGGTTCATCTTTATACATAAGAGTCTGATTACTATTTAAGTTTTCGATTAGATCATTTACCATTATAGATATATCAATATTTTCTTTTTCTTTGTCTTTATCCTCTACCAGATCAGATTTTTCTATATTGAAATAATTGGCCATCATTTCTATCTTATCTATTCTTGGATAGGTTTTAGCGTTCAACCAGTCTAATACTGTTGAATATTTAAAATTTAATTCTATTGAAAAGTCTTTAGCGTTTAAACCTCTTTTTTCCATATAATAGCGAATATTTTTGGCCATTACTTCTTTATTACCTAAGCTAGACATTTGAGTTCACATCCTTCTTTACAAATATTAAGTTTATACTATTATAATACGGAAAAACCGCCTTTTTGTCAAGAAAAACGAAAAAAAATTAAAAAAAATTAAAAAAAATCAAGAATTTCTATTGACAAGCACGGTTTAACCGTGTATAATAAAAAATGTAAGTTGATAAAACAAGAAAGGAGTGAACGAAGTGCCTAATAAAGTAACTTTAAAAATGCTAAGGGCTGGCGCTAATCTTACACAAGAACAGATTGCTGAAAAGCTTGGTATTTCACCAGCAACCTGGAGTAAGTGGGAAAACGGAAAAACATTCCCAGATGTGGCCGATATTATTAAAATAGAAAAGTTATTCAATATCAGTTATTCTGATATTAACTTTTTAATCGATAACACGGTTTAACCGTTTTATAAAATAAAATAAATGGGGTTAAACCTACAATTGGAGGAGTGAGAGTGAAATTTACAATTAATAATAACGAATTTTATTTGAATGATGTTAAATTAGAAAAATTAATCAGTTATAGCATTGATGCTGATAGCGATAAAATAAAACTCACTATTGAATTAATCGTAGATGATGTTGAAATAGATTCAATAATGAGTGAAAGGAGGAACGGGGATGGAAAGAGAAGAAATAAACCAAGAAATAAATTTATTAGCTGAAAAAGTAAAAAAATTAGCAGTAAGAGATTTTAAAAAAATATTAGAAAAAAAACTAAGTATAGACGACTTAGAAGCTGAGGTAGTTAAGTTAAATGTAAACAATGTTTTTCGTGGGTTATATTTAAATGAATTGCGTTCGCTATACAGTGAGTACAAAAAAAACATTCAGATACAGTTTCCTATACCTGAATATTTAGAAGATTAATTTATATTTTTCTTGATGTATTCAACGAATACAATATCAATCACTTTTAAGAAAGTTTCAAAGTTTTTAATTCCTAGGTTTTCAGAAATATTTATGATATTTTGACGAACATCATTATTTCTAACTTTTTCTAAAAGATTGATGCCTTGCTCTGTTAAATTATCTATAATCAAAAGAATATCAGTTTCCTTTAACGATATTAAATTTAGTTCGGCTAATTTGTTCACTTTTGATTTATAGCAAAATGAAACCCAGTCTTTGTCGTCTTCTATAGGGACTCGTTTTTCGATTTCTAACAGAGTATCAAGAATTTCAGTGAATGTTAATTCCATATATATTTTACCTCCTTTCTGAGATATTAAGTATTTCATAAAAAGGTTTAGTAGTAGAATTTAATTTCCAGGAAATACTCAAATAAATTATATCAATATAGCGAAAGAAGGTCAAACATTTATGAAAGAGTTTTACAACATATTAAAAGAACGTTTAGAAGAAAAGAACATGTCTGTATATAAGTTGTCAAAAGAGACAGGAATATTTCAGCAAACATTATATGCGTTAGTCAATGGTAACACATCAAGTCCAAGACTAGATCACGCTGTTAAGATAGCTAAGGTATTAGATATCGACTTAAACAAATTGAAAGAAGGTGTTTAAATGCAAGAACCTTACAATGCTTACCTGGATAAAGTAGAAAACCCAGATCATTGGATAAGTAGAAATGAGTTAAAGAAATTCTTACAGATGGATAAGTCAAAAGACAAGTTCAACAAATTCATTAAAGAAATTGAAAGCTTAGATAATTCATTCTTATATATCCAGGGAACGCTAACAACTAATAAGACTTACAACAAGGTAAGAATTTACAACTATATTAATCAAGTCAACAGAGAAAGGGAACGTAACAATGCTAAAAACTAAAATAAAAAGAAAAATCAAAAAAGATAAACTAAATGTAATTTATTGGACGGTGCTGGTCGTAAGTGCTTGTTTCTTAACACTAACTAACATTGATTGGCAATTAATTGGTGGGATAGCAACGGGAATAATAGCAATAGTTCAATTCTTATTTGATAAAGATTTCAGTAAAAAATATTTTGAATAAGGAGAAAAAAGAATGCAAAAACAACATTATGAGTATTACACCCCAATAATTGAATGGGCTGAACAAAAAGGAATATTAGAAACTGGTAGACTTACCAAGCAATTACTTAAGTCAAGTGAAGAATGCCTGGAATTGCAAACAGCGATAGAAAGCTATGAGAATGGCAACAAAGAAGCCATTGAAGAAATTAAGGATGCAATTGGTGATATATATGTAACATTGGCCATCTCAACACGAATGAGAACCAAGAACCCATATATAATCTTTAAATTGATTAAGCTTACTGATCACAAATTACCAATGGCGGTTGATTATAAATATTACATTGTGGAGTTGAAAAGGTTAGACCTTAGCTTATACGATACTTTCATTTCGGAGTCAATAACAAACTTAGATTTAAAAGTTGCTAAGTACGTTGAATTTCTGGACTTTATCGCTAAAGATTACAACTTAACACTTTGCGAATGTATAGAAGCGGCTTATAACGTTATTTCTAAGAGAACTGGAAAAATGATCGATGGTAGCTTTGTAAAAGAAAAGTAGGTGTTAGTATGACTGACAAAGAGATGAATAAAAACATTGATAAGAAGGCGGTTGGCCAACGTATCAGAGAAATTAGACTTAGACAAGGTTTAACGTTAGCTGGTTTTGGTGAACAATTTTGCGCTAGAAAAGGTAATGTACAACAATGGGAAATAGGTGTTTCCTTACCATCGAAAAAAAGAATAGCTAAAATGTGCAAGCTTGCTAACATTACAATAAATGAATTGCTATATGGTTTTAATTTCAACTTATACGATGAAGTCGAAAAACTTTCCAATAAAGAGAAATTACTATTAGCTAAAAGGTTATTAGAGGATGTAACAAATGAAGAATAAAATCAATAAAAAAGAAGTAGGAGAAAGAATTAGGTTTATAAGACTCAATAGAGGTTACACAATACAAGGTTTTGGAGATTTATTTGGAGCAAGTAGAGGAAATGTTCAAGCATGGGAAAGGGGTGCATGTTTACCTAATAAAAGAAGATTGCAAAAGATAGCACAAATGGCCAATATTGGCGTTACAGAATTGCTTTATGGAAACCAAAATAATAGAGATCAAGAGGTAGCTGGAGTTTTACAAAAAAAACCTAACAAGAAAGAAGTTGGTAAAAGGATATTTTCAATAAGAAAAAACATGAATTTAACATTAGAACAGTTCGGACTTATTTTGCAAGTAGGTAAAAGTAATGTATCTGTTTGGGAATTAGGAAAATCTTTGCCAAGGCGTGAAAAATCAATAGAGATAGCTAAACTTGGGAAAATATCCGTTGAAGAACTGTTATATGGAAAAGAAAAGGAAATAAAAGAGTTAAAAACTAGATTACTAAACTTACCAACTAAGGAAAGAATTAAATTAATAAATGAAGTGTTAGGAGTGAGTGATTAAGATGAAGAAATACAGAATTAAACTAAGGGAATTACTTGCTGAAAGGAATTTAAAAGTTACAAAAGTACAACAAGATACTGGTTTAAGTAGATCAACATTGAACTCTATTTTTAACGATAGAAATAAAGGTATTCAATTAGAAACTATTGATATTCTATGTAACTATTTAAGAATTACACCTGGTGAATTATTTACTGAAGTACAACCTATTAAGCCAACATATCCACAATTACATCTTAAGTCAATGAGAAAGAAGGTGAGAAAGAATGCAACCAAATAAAAAGCTAGTTGGGAAAAGAATACAAGCTATAAGGTTGGAAAAGGGGTTAACACTTGATGAATTTGGCAAACTTATTGGCGCTAGTAAAAGTAGTATATCAGAATGGGAAAGTGGAAAACATTTGCCACCAGCAAAAAGTATAATATCACGTTGGGAAAAAGGCGCTATGTTACCTAATTCCAGTAGATTAGAAAGAGTTGCTGAACTTGGGAATGTAACTATTAACGAACTCTTGTATGGCAATAATGAACACGATAAAGAAGAACTAGCACAACGCTTAATGGAAATACCAATTGAAGAAAGAGTTGAACTAATACTGGGGGTTTTAAAAGAAACATCAAAAAGCATAAAAGAAAAAAGCAGCTATTAAAAAATAACCGCTTAACAAATTTACTTACTTATATTTTAACACGAAAAGGAGAAATAAACAACATGACAAATAAGAAAGATAATATAAACCCAACACATTACAAAGCTGGGAACGGTGAACTGATAGATGTAATTCAAACTACTGTAAAAGATTTTGGGAGTGTATGTCAAGCTAACATGATTAAATATGCTTTTAGAGCTGATAAAAAGCACAAGGATCCAAAAACAGATATTGAAAAGATTATTAGATATGGAGAGTTTTGGCTTAATGATTTAGAAGGTAAAAAAGCTAGTGAACAAAGAGTTATTAAAGAAGAAACTAACCATCAAGAAGATTTCAGCCCGTTTGACAAGTTAAAAGAAATGCTATCACCACAAGAACAAGACTTGATTAAAGATAAAGAGATAGTAATGGTTAGAATTGGCCACGATAATATTTATTCAGACAAAGAAGATGCACAAGATTTCATTCAACTCTTAGGGGGTGCGATTTATGGTGAAGATTAATAAATTAGAAATAGAAAACGTTAAAAGAGTTAAGGCGGTTCAAATAGAGCCTACAGCTAATGGGTTGACTGTTGTTGGTGGTAAGAACGGCCAAGGAAAAACTAGTGTTCTGGACTCAATTGCCTGGGCGTTGGGTGGTAATTCTTACAAGCCATCTAACCCACATCGTGAAGGCAGTGTTGTGGCACCGATGATTAGAATACAGCTTGATAATGGGCTTATTGTTGAACGTAAGGGAGATAACGGAACCCTTAAGGTAATTGATCCAAGTGGTAAGAAAGCGGGCCAAAACTTATTAAATAGTTTCGTTGAACAGTTTGCCATTAACTTACCTAAATTTATGGAGATGAACTCTAAAGACAAGACTAAGGCGTTACTTAATACAGTAGATGGGCTTGGTGAAAAGATTTACCAATTAGAGCAAGAAGAACTAGAAATTTATAATAAACGCCGAACAGTTGGCCAAATTAGAGATCAGAAGAAACATTATGCTGAAGAACAACCATTTTACAAAGAGGTTGGAAACGAGATAGTAAGTGCTTCTGAACTAATTAAGGAGCAACAAGAAATATTGGCCAGAAATGGTGAAAACCAACGTAAAAGGGATAATCTGGAAAATTTAACCGCTAGACAAACGCTAGTAATTAATAAAAAAGCTGAACTTGAAAGGCAATTACTAGAAATTAATAATGAGTTAGAAACTCTTGAAACTGATATAGAGATAGCTAATAAAGATGTTGTTGATTTAATAGATGAAAGCACTGAAGAACTTGAACAAAGCATCGAGAACATCGAAGAAATTAATAGAAAAGTCAGAGCAAACCAGGATCGTGAGAAAGCTGAAATGGATGCTGAACACTATGCGCTGGAATATAAAGATTTATCAGATGAAATAGATGCATTGCGAGAACAAAAACTAGACTTGTTAAACGGTGCTAATTTACCACTAGAAGGGCTTAGTGTTGACAATGGTGTAATTACTTACAAGGGGCAACCTTGGGACAATATGAGCGGTTCAGAGCAGCTTATAGTAGCAACCGCGATAGTAAGAAAGATAAACCCTCAATGTGAGTTTGTCCTGGTCGATAAATTAGAGCAAATGGACTTAGAAACATTGCTGGACTTTGCTAACTGGTTGAAAGATAACAAATTACAAGCAATAGCAACAAGAGTAAGCACTGGTGAAGAATGCCAGATAATAATTGAAGATGGTTATGTTAAAGAGCGAAAGGTTGAAGAACCAACACAAGTACAAGCATCTTGGATGGCAAACAAAGGGGGTGAATTTTAATGAGAATAACAAAAGGTAAACGAGCAAGAGCGCAAAAGGTTGTTATTTATGGAACTGAAGGGATAGGGAAAAGTTCACTAGCTGCACAATTCCCAGAACCATTATTCATAGATACAGAGGGATCAACAGACAATATGGATGTTGCCAGATTAGACAAACCTACAAGTTGGGTGATGCTTAATAATCAGATTGCATTTATTAAGGCAAACCCTACTGTATGTAAAACATTAGTTATAGATACTATTGACTGGGCTGAGTCGTTATGTGTTGATAATCTTTGCGCTATGCATGGTAAAAAAGGAATTGAAGATTTCGGTTATGGCAATGGTTACGTTTATGCAAAAGAAGAAATGGGACGTTTCCTAAATAGATTGCAAGATTTAATTGAAATAGGTATAAATGTTGTACTTACAGCACATGCACAAATTAGGAAGTTTGAATTACCAGATGAAATGGGATCATATGATAAATATGAACTAAAACTTGGTAAAAAGACAAGTTCACAAACAGCGCCACTTGTAAAAGAATGGGCTGATATGGTTCTATTCTGTAATTACAAAACATATCTAATTGCGCAAGAGGGTTCAACTAAGAAAAAGGCGCAAGGTTCACAACGTGTTATGTACACTGAACACGCTGCTGCCTGGGATGCTAAAAACCGCCACGGTTTACCAGGAGAACTGCCACTTGATTTTAGTGGAATTGCACATATTTTCGAGCAACCAGAACCAGAAATAAAGCCAGAACCTAAAGAAGAAGACAAGGTAAAAACTGGTAGTGAGATTATAGAAGATAAATTCAAGGATGTAATAACAGAAGTTGCTAACACGCCAGCAGAAGACTTAGTGGATCCGTTTAAACCAGATAAACCCGATTATATCCCGCAACCTTTATGGGACTTAATGGAACAAGATGGAATTACTGAAGATGATATTAAGCTTGTTAGTGAAAGTAAAGGATATTTCCCTAAAGGAACGCCAATGACTGTATATAACGAGCAAGGTTACTTAACTGGTTACATTATCCCTAAATGGGAAGGGCTTAAACAATTATTAAAAGAATTAAAACAAAAATAAAAACAATATAAATTTTAAGGAGATTTTTAAAAATGATGAATAACAATACAAATTTTAACAACAACTTTGAGAGAGAATTGGACTGGGATGCTGAGATAGTAAAAGATAGTGAGTTTGTGCTACTACCTCCAGGGTTATACCAATTTTCTGTTGAAGGTTACGAAAGAGCGCAACACGTACCAACTAACCCGAATGCTAAATTACCAAGCTGTCCTAAAGCGATTGTATCAATCAACATTAAGGCAAATGAAGGAGAAACAACGCTTAAGCATAATCTATTTTTACATAGTTCTGTTGAAGGTTTATTATCAGCTTTCTTTGGTGCAATTGGGTTCAAGAAAAAAGGTGAACCATTAAAAATGGCTTGGAACCAATTACCAGGCGCAACTGGAGTATGTAAAGTAGGAATTAGAGAACATAACGGAAACCAATATAACGAAGTTAAAAGCATGATTTATAAAGATGATGTTGATATTACTAAAGTATTAAATATACAAAACCCGTTTGCACAACCTAATTTCAATCAACAACCGCAACAACAACAACCAACTTGGAATAACCAAGGTAATAACACACAAGGCGGGTTCTAAAAATGAAACTTAGACCTTATCAACAAGAAGCAAGGGTTAAGGTTCAAGAAGAATGGGAAAGGGGCGTTGACAAAACGCTCCTTGTCCTACCAACTGGGTGCGGTAAAACAATTGTATTTTCCAAAATAATAGAGGATAGAGTTAAACAAGGTGATAGGGTGCTTATATTAGCACATAGAAGCGAATTGTTAGAACAAGCAAGCGACAAGTTAAAGAAAAGTACTGGACTGAATACAGCCCTTGAAAAAGCTGATAGTACCTCTATAGATACATGGTTTAGGGTGGTAGTTGGTAGTGTTCAGACTTTACAACGTGAGAAAAGACTTAACCAATTTGATAAAGATCACTTTGATACCATCGTTATAGATGAAGCACATCATTGTATATCTAACAGCTATCAGAATGTACTTAACCATTTTGATAAGGCAAAAGTACTGGGGGTTACTGCTACACCTGATAGGGGTGATATGAAGAACCTGGGAACGTACTTTGAAAGCTTGGCTTATGAATACAAGATTGTGGATGCTATCAAAGAAGGTTATTTAAGCAAAATACAAAGCTTAACCATACCATTGAACCTTGATTTAAGTGGTGTATCAACACAAAACGGAGATTTTAAGGCAAGTGATGTTAGCAATGCGCTTGATCCTTATTTAGACCAGATAGCTGATGAAATGGTTAAACATTGCAAGGATAGAAAAACGGTTGTATTTCTACCATTAGTGGCAACAAGCCAAAAGTTCAGAGATATTCTTAACTCAAAAGGGTTTAAGGCTGCTGAAGTCAACGGAGAAAGTAAAGATAGAGCGCAAATATTAGAGGACTTTGACAAAGATAAATACAACGTATTATGTAACTCTATGTTGCTTACAGAAGGTTGGGATTGCCCAAGTGTTGATTGTGTAATTGTCCTTAGACCAACAAAGGTAAGGGCGTTATATTCTCAAATGGTTGGCCGTGGTACAAGGTTACACCCAGGAAAAGAAAACTTATTATTATTAGATTTCTTATGGCACGTTGAAAAGCACGAGTTATGCCGTCCTGGCCACTTAATTGCCAAAAATGAAGAAATTGCTAAAAAGATTACTGAATTAAGTGAAAAAGAAGTAGGAAACGCGGTTGACTTAGAAGAAATAGAAGTTAAGGCAGCTGATGAAGTTATACAAGATCGTGAAGCAAGCCTTGCTAAACAATTGGCCGAACAAAGACGTAAAAAAGGTAAGTTAGTGGATCCGTTACAATTTGAAATGAGTATTGCTGATGAAGATCTTGCTAATTATGTGCCAAGCTTCTTATCAGAACAAGCCCCACCAAGTGAAGCACAAATAGAAACACTTGAGAAGATGGGAATTAATGCCAGTGCAATAGATAATTCTGGTAAGGCAAGCTTGTTAATCGATCGTGTTATTAAAAGACGTGAGATGGGGTTTGCTACACCTAAACAGATTAGGTTGCTAGAAAGTAGAGGTTTTAGAAAAGTTGGTAACTGGAGTTTTGAAGATGCTAACAAGATGATTACTAGAATAGCTGCAAACGGCTGGCGCTTACCTAGAGGAATGGTTGCTAAAGATTATAAGCCAGGTAAATAAATTAGGAAGGAATAGAAAGTATGAATTTTTTAGACTTATTTGCTGGTATAGGCGGGTTTCGGTTAGGAATGGAACGCGCTGGCCACAAATGTGTTGGATATTGTGAGATAGATAAATATGCAAGGTTAAGTTACAACGCTATCCACGATACTAAAGGAGAAATAGACTATAAAGATATTACAGAGGTGACAAATGAAGAATTTAGAAAGCTTAGAGGAAAGGTCGATGTTATTTGCGGAGGATTTCCATGCCAAGCCTTTTCAATTGCTGGGAACCAATTGGGATTTGAGGATGCTAGAGGAACTTTATTCTATGAGATTGCTAGATCGGTTGAACAAATCAAACCACGCTATATTTTTCTTGAAAACGTTAGAAACTTACTATCACACGACAAAGGGAAAACGTTCACGACAATGCTTAACATCTTGGATGAACTGGGGTATGATGCAGAATGGCAAGTGCTTAACAGCAAAAATTTTGGAGTGCCACAAAACAGAGAACGAGTGTTCATTAT
>ERZ772906.140-NODE-140-length-43896-cov-10.345384_pt1 | contig 43896 bp, 42 predicted proteins | sample MGYA00511338_ERZ772906 | MGnify/ENA primary metagenome ERZ772906 (study PRJEB29015, sample SAMEA2738076) | human oral metagenome | biome: human oral; feature: human-associated habitat; material: saliva | place: China | collected 2212 ... | reverse complement strand
TTCTAAGTAAAGGTTTTGATTTAAAAACTTCATTTAGACCTAATATGAAAAAGAAAAAATAATAGAGAGAGATTAAAATGGAAGAAAAAGAACTAAAAAATGGTTATACAACAGGAACTTGTGCAACAGCAGCAGTGAAAGTTGCTTTGGAAGCACTTGTCTATGGTAAAAAAGCTAGTGAAGTTGATATAACTACATTGAATTATAAAACATTAAAGATACCCGTACAAAAATTGAGAGTTAGAAATAATTTTGCAAGTTGTGCCATACAAAAATATGCAGGAGATGACCCAGATGTTACTGATGGAATAAGTATTTGTGCTAAGGTACAATTAGTAAAAGAACTTCCAAAAGTTGACAGAGGAGCCTATTATGATAACTGTGTAATTATTGGTGGTAGAGGAGTTGGACTTGTAACAAAAAAAGGTTTACAAATAGCTATTGGAAAATCAGCTATCAATCCTGGTCCACAAAAGATGATAACAACTGTTGTAAATGAAATTCTAAGTGGCATTGATGAAAAGGCTATAATAACAATCTATATTCCAGAGGGTAGAGCCAAGGCACTAAAAACATATAATCCTAAAATGGGAGTTATAGGTGGAATATCAGTTTTAGGTACAACTGGAATAGTTAAGGCTATGAGTGAAGATGCCTTAAAAAAATCTATGTTTGCTGAGCTTAAAGTTATGAGAGAAGATAAAAACAGAGATTGGGTTATCTTTGCCTTTGGTAACTATGGAGAAAGACATTGCCAAAAAATTGGACTAGATACTGAACAGATGATTATTATAAGTAACTTTGTTGGTTTTATGATAGAAGCTGCTGTGAAATTAGAGTTTAAGAAAATAATAATGTTAGGACATATTGCAAAAGCAATTAAAGTTGCAGGTGGTATTTTTAACACTCATAGTAGGGTGGCAGATGGTAGAATGGAAACTATGGCCTCTTGTGCTTTTCTTGTTGATGAAAAACCTGAAATAATCAGAAAAATTTTATTTTCAAATACTATTGAAGAAGCCTGTGACTATATTGAAAATAATGAAATTTATCATTTAATTGCAAATAGAGTTGCCTTTAAAATGCAAGAATATGCAAGAGCCGATATAGAGGTGTCGGCTGCAATATTCTCATTCAAAGGAGAAACTATTGGAGAAAGTGATAACTATCAAAGAATGGTTGGTGAATGTGGTGCAATCAAATAAAATAAATGTGGTTGGTTTAGGACCTGGAAATATAAAGTATCTTTCTACAGCTGGTATTGAATGTATAAAAGAAGCAGAAATTATAGTTGGTAGCACAAGACAACTTTCAGATTTAAAAGCTATTATTTCTGAGAAACAAGAAATATATATTTTAGGGAAATTAGCTGAGCTTATAGCTTATTTAAAAGAAAATATAGAAAGAAAAATAACAATTATAGTTTCAGGAGATACAGGTTACTATAGTTTAGTTCCTTATCTATCAAAAAATTTATCTAAGGATATTTTAAATATCATACCTAATATCTCATCTTATCAATACCTATTTTCAAAATTAGGTGAAAATTGGCAAAACTTTAGATTAGCAAGTGTACATGGTAGAGAATTTGACTATGTTAAAAATATAGATGATAAGGATATTGCTGGTTTAGTTTTACTTACAGATGATATCCAAAATCCTTATGAAGTTTCTAAAAATCTATATAACAATGGAATTAGAAATTTAACTGTTATAGTTGGAGAAAATTTATCTTATGATAATGAAAAAATAACTATTTTAGAAATTGAGGATTATGAAAAATTAAATAGAAAATTTGATATGAATGTTTTAGTTTTAAAGAAGGGAGAAAACTATGGAAAATAAGCTAAAAATTATATTTTTGGATAGAAACACAGTAGGTCCTTTTGAATTAAAAGAAATATTCTCAAAATATGGAGAATATACAGAGTTTAATCTTACAAATGATGATGATGTCGCTAGTTACTTAAAAGATTATGATGTTGTTATTCTAAATAGAATTAGACTAGGTAAAAAAGAATTTGAACAAGCACCTCATTTAAAACTAGTTCTATTAACTGGAACAGGCTTTAACCATATAGATTTAGTTGCTGCCAAAGAACATGGAGTATCTATTGCCAATGTTGCTGGCTATTCAACTAATTCAGTATCTCAATTGACTATGACATTTCTGTTAAATGAATTAACTAAAGTAGAAAAATTAAGCCAAAAAGTAAAAGAAAAGAAATGGAATGAACTTTCTATCAATATGGATGACTACTATCATATAGATACTGAAGATAAGATTTTAGGTATCTTAGGTTATGGAAATATTGGACAAAAAGTAGCTGAATACGCTGAAAGTTTTGGAATGAAAGTTATGGTTGCTAAAATTCCTGGAAGAAAGTATACGGATAATTCAGATGACAGATATGATTTAGATGAAGTCTTAGAAAAATGTGATATATTCTCTATTCATGCACCCTTAACTGATTTAACAAAAAATTTAATAAATTTGGATAGAATGAAAAAAATGAAGAAATCAGCAATAATTTTAAATCTAGGAAGAGGCCCTATAATAAATGAAGAAGATCTATACTATGCTTTGAAGAATAATATAATTGCCTCAGCTGCAACTGATGTTATGACAACAGAGCCTCCTAAAAATGATTGTAAATTACTTGAACTAGATAATTTTACAGTGACACCTCACTTGGCTTGGAAATCACAAAAAAGTTTAGAAAGACTTTTTACAGCGATAGAAAATAATCTTAATTTATTTTTAGAAAATAAATTAATAGGTGTAGAAAGTAAATAGTTTTTAATAAAGAAAGGATAAATATGCACATATATGATAAAGAGTTTACTCAAACTGAGTTACCTATGACAAAACAAGAAATAAGAGCAATTTCTATTGCTAAACTTATGTTAAAACCAAATTCAATTTTAATAGATGTTGGAGCAGGAACTGGAACAATAGGAATAGAAGCAGCAACTTATATGCCACAAGGAAAAGTCTATGCAATAGAAAAGGAAGAAAAAGGTTTAGATACTATAAAATTAAATGCTGAAAAATTTAATCTTGATAACTTTGAATTAATTCATGGTAAAGCACCTGATGCCATTCCAAATATTGCTTATGACAGAATGTTTATCGGTGGTTCAACTGGTGGATTGGAAGAAATTATAAATCACTTTTTAACTTATGCAAAAGATGAAGCTATACTAGTTATTAATTGTATCACTCTTGAAACTCAATCTAAATCTTTAGAAATACTAAAAGAAAAAGGTTTTAAAGATATCGAAGTTATAACAGTTACTGTCGGTAGAGCAAAAAGAGTGGGACCTTATACTATGATGTTTGGTGAAAACCCTATTTGTATAATTAAGGTTACCAAAAGAAATAAGTAAAAACTCATTAGATTTTTTAGAATTATATTTAATATTTTATGGATTATATTCCTATAATTTATAAAAATAAAAAGTTTTGGGAATATATTCCTTAAATTTATAAAAAATAAAAGTTTATGGATTTTATTCCTGAAAATAAGAGGTAGTAAAATGAAAATATTTAATATTGATAATGGTTGGAATATAAAATTACCTGAAAATTGGAAAGAAGAAAGAGATAATGTTGATGGATATCATATATATTATCCTACTGATAGTGATTTAACTATTAGAATAATATCCTTTCATTTTTTTAGGAATATAGAAAATGATTGGAAAGTACTTGCACCAGTTGATGTCTTATCTAAAATTTTTAATGAAAGTATTAAAAAGATAGAACTAGGAAATAATACAAAAGTAGAAGAAAAAAAATTAAATTTAAATGAGTTTAAAATAGAAGACTTTAAAGTTGAATGTTTTGAATCTGAGTATTATGAAAATAATGAAAAAGTTTATAATATTTCTTGTGGAATTATGATTACAGGGTATTTATTAGTTATTAATTTGTATTCTGCTTCAAAGGAAGAAGTTGAAAATGCAATGAAATATATTTATAGTATTGAGAAAATAAAATAAAATAAAATAAATTTTATTCCAAAAAACGGAGGACACTTAAAATATGCAAATCTTATTACTTATTTTTAAACTACTTGGATTTTTAATTCCTGAGAAAAAAAATTTTTATATAGCTGATAAATGGACAATAGAATTACCAGACAAATGGGATACAACTTCCAAAGAGATTGAACTTGATGTGGAAAGTGATAATCATCCTATTATTCAAACTATATTTTTTCAACCAGGTAGCTATTTAAATATAAAAGCTTATTATCTTGATATTTCTAAAGATGATATATATAAAAAAGTGGAAGCTGATATTCCAGATGTAATAGCAGTATTTGAAAATATAATTAGTAAAATCGAAAATAAGAAAGAATATCATATCCCAAATTACAGAAGTTCAAAATTTAAATCTTATGAATACACTTATAATGAATATGATAAGAACTTTTATGCAATTACAACAGGTATTTTTATGAAAGGACGCTTATTAAAAATTGATGTATCATCTACAATAGAAAAAGAAGTGAAAACAGCAATATCTTATTTACTTAGTATAAAAGAAGCAGACCCAAAAAAGACAGCATTTCTTAAGAAGGTCGATAGTTATAGAAAACGTGCATAAAAATTTTTTAAAAGGAGAGATAATGAATAATAAATTTTATGGTATAGGTGTTGGAGTTGGAGATCCTGAAGAAATCACTATAAAAGCGATAAACACCTTAAAAAAACTAGATGTAGTAATATTACCAGAAGCTAAGAAAGATGATGGTAGTGTTGCTTATGAAATTGCAAAACAATATATGAAAGAAGATGTGGAAAAGGTTTTCGTTGAATTTCCTATGCTTAAATCTCTTGAAGATAGAGAAAATGCAAGAAAAGAAAATGCTAAGATAGTTCAAAAACTTTTAGACGAAGGAAAGAATGTTGGTTTCTTAACTATTGGAGATACTATGACATACAGTACCTATGTATATATTTTAGAGCATCTTCCTGAAAAATATTTAGTTGAAACAGTTCCAGGAGTTTCATCATTTGTTGATATGGCATCAAGATTTAATTTCCCACTTATGATAGGAGATGAAACTTTAAAAGTTGTATCACTTAATAAGAAAACTAATATTGAATTTGAATTAGAAAATAATGATAATATAGTTTTTATGAAAGTTAGTAGAAACTTTGAAAACTTAAAACAAGCATTAATAAGAACAGGAAATATAGATAAAATTATTATGGTTTCAGATTGTGGAAAAGAAAGTCAAAAAGTTTATTATGACATAAAAGATTTAACAGAAGATGATATTCCATATTTTACAACTCTAATTGTAAAAAAAGGTGGATTTGAAAAATGGAGAAAATTTAGTATATAAGGAGAAGCCATATTATGAAAAAACTATTAGCTATATTATTTTTAATTATTGCAGTTCAAGGTATTGCTGAAACAGTAGTTAAAGGAACTTATGAAACTGAAAGAAAAAGATACGTTGAGTTAACTCAAACGTTAGAGAAAGAAATATTCTTAAATTATACTCTACCAGATAATAAAAAGGAAATTGTAACTTACAAAGGTGTTGATTATGATATTTTAGTAAGTAAAAATGATTTATTAGAAGTTTATAATAGAGGAAGAAAAGAACCAATAGAGGATATTAAAAATAAGATATCATATAAAGATAAAAAATTTGATTACATCCATAATGATTTTGCAGAATTGATTGAAAATAATAAAGCAGTTGTCTATGATAGAAAAAATGAAAAAGAAATAAATTATCTTATAAAAGTGAAATATAGTAATGCAATTTTTTATGATAAGGGTAGAGGTTCTCTTTACAATGGATATAATTTCTATGCTGATAAAGAATGGACAGAGTTAGTCTTGCAATCTGACGTAATAACTCAATTTGGAGTTGAAATACATTCTAGTATAGGAGATAACCCATATAATAGAGAATTAACTGAAGAAGAAAAAGAAAGAATAAGAAAATATGATGAAAAATTTAATGAGGAAAAAGAATTATATCAAAGAGCTATGCAAACACCAGATGTAACTCAAAGTTTTAGTTACTAAAATTAATTTTATAAAATAATGAAGAAAGGATTTTAAAATGGAAAAATATAAAGAAAAAGTTTACTTTATAGGAGCAGGACCTGGTGATCCTGAATTAATAACTATAAAAGGGCAAAGAATAGTTAAAGAAGCTGATGTTATTATTTATGCAGGTTCATTAGTTCCAAAAGAAGTTATTGACTGTCATAAAGAAGGAGCAGAAATTTACAACTCAGCATCTATGTCTTTGGATGAAGTTATAGATGTTACTGTAAAAGCTATAAAAGCTAACAAAAAAGTAGCAAGAGTTCACACAGGAGACCCAGCAATCTATGGTGCACATAGAGAACAAATGGATATGCTTGATGAATATGGAATAGAATACGAAGTTATTCCAGGAGTAAGTTCATTTTTAGCCTCTGCTGCTGCCTTAAAAAAAGAATTTACCTTACCTACTGTTTCTCAAACAGTAATATGTACAAGAATAGAAGGAAGAACTCCTGTTCCTGAAAAAGAAAGCTTAGAAAGTTTAGCAAAACATAGAGCATCTATGGCAATATTCCTATCAGTTCATATGATAGATAAAGTTGTTGAAACTCTAGCGACTTCTTATCCTATGACAACACCTGTGGCAGTTGTTCAAAGAGCAAGCTGGCCTGATCAAAAAATAGTTTTAGGTACTCTTGAAACTATTGAACAAAAAGTTAAAGAAGCAGGAATAAATAAAACTGCACAAATATTAGTTGGAGATTTCTTAGGTGATGAATATGAAAAATCTAAACTATATGATAAATATTTTACACATGAATACAGAGAAGCTGTAAAAAAATAAAATCTGGAGGTATTTTTATGAAATACAATGACTTAATACCAGAGTTAGTAGTTTCTAATATCAATATCTCAAGAGATTTTTATGTTAATATGTTAGGCTTTAAAGTTGAATATGAAAGAGAAGAGGACAAATTTATATTTTTGTCACTTGGAAATATCCAATTAATGTTAGAAGAAGGTTCTGAAGAGGAATTATCTCAAATGGAATATCCTTTTGGAAAAGGAATTAATTTTACATTTGGTGTCAATAATGTTGATGAACTTTATTCAAAATTTAAAATAAAAAAGAATTTATTAAAAAGAGATATTGAGATAAGAGAATTTAGAGTTAATGATGAAATTATTTATACAAAAGAATTTTCAATATTAGATCCTGATGGCTATTTTATTAGAATATCAGAATAGTGTTGTTATAGTTGAAAGATAGTTTAATAAAATTTGCATCGTATTTTTGCAACAAAAATCAGACGTAAAATTTTACGTCGCATTTATAACTGATTTATGCTATAATTTCTCTTGGAGGATGATATGAAAGAAAGTAAAGAACTTGAATTAAAATCAACAATAACAAATACTTTTTTAAAAACAGTTAGTGCTTTTTCTAACTATAATTCAGGAAAAATTATATTTGGTGTTGATGACAATGGAAAAATTATTGGTTTAGAAAATATAGAAGAACTTTGTTTAGATTTAGAAAATAAAATAAATGATAATATAAGTCCTAAACCAGATTTTAAATTTATTAAAGATACTAAAAAAAATATAATCACCCTTATAGTTGAAGAAGGATTTAATAAACCATATCTTTATAAAGGGAAGGCATACAAAAGAAATGATACCTCAACAGTAGAAGTTGATAGAATAGAATTAAATAGACTAACATTGTTAGGTTTGAATCAATATTATGAAGAATTAAAAGCTAGAAAGCAGAATTTAGAGTTTAAAGTTTTAACGAAAGAACTAGAAGAAAAATTATCATTAAAAGATGTTTCAAAAGATGTTTTAAAAACTTTAAATTTATATGATGATAAAATTGGTTACAATAATGCAGCTGAACTCTTTGCTGATAACAATACTTTTTCAGGAACTGATATTGCAAAATTTGGAAAAAATATAGATGAAATTTTAGATAGAAATTTATTTATAAATATGTCTATTATTTCTCAATTTCAAAAAACTTTGGAAGTTTTTAATAGATATTACAAATATGAACAAATACTTGGCTCAGAAAGAATAGAAAAAGAATTAATTCCAGAAAAAGCATTTAGAGAAACAATCGCAAATGCTTTAATTCATAGAACTTGGGATGTTAATTCTAATATAAGAGTATCTATGTATGAAGATAAAATAGAGATTTCTTCTCCAGGTGGACTACCTAGTGGAATAAGTGAAAAAGAGTATTTGAACGGACAAATCTCTCAACTTAGAAATCCTATTTTGGCAAATATATTTTTTAGATTAAAATATATTGAAATGTTTGGAACAGGTATAAGAAGAATAAATGAAAGTTATAAAGACTATGCAATTAAACCAGCTTTTGAAATTTTTGAAAACTCAATTAAAATAACTTTACCAATAATAAAAACAGAATTATTTTTAACGAAAGATGAAAGAATAATAATGGATATTTTGGAAAAAGGTGCAATATTATCAAGTAGTGAAATTTTGAAAATGACTGAATTTAAAAAAGATAAGTTAAATAGACTATTAAAAAAATTAATTCAAAAGGATTATATTAAGATAATAGGAAATGGTAGAGGAACTAAATATTTAAAAAAATAATAAAAATGTTAATAATGAAAAATAAAAAATATTTCATGTATTAACCTATTGAAGTAATAATTTTAAAAAATTTTCTTCAAATATTTGATAAAATGTAAAATAATTATTAAGAAATATAAAAAGTATAGATTAATATGAGTATTTTATTTATAAATTTAGAAAGGTGGAAAAATAAATGAATAAAATTATAATAAAAGAATTATTTAATTCATTTATTCCTAAAGAATATTATAAAAAAAATAAAGATAAATTTAAAAATATTGAAATTTTTTCTTTTGAAGAAAATAATGAAGAATTAAATTTAGATTTTTTTTCTTTACCAATTTCTAATGATAAAATAAAAGTTACTAAATTTACTGATTATAAAAAATTATATTCATTTAATGAAAAAAGTTTCCTTATCAATTTTAAAGAATTATTAGAAAATTTAGAAAAAGTATTAAAAAATTTAAAAAATATTTAAATAAAAAAAGGAAAAAATATCTTATGAAAAAAATTTGTATGTATTTAATGAATGGAATGGCAGATCATGAACATGGTTATTTATTAACAGCACTATCATCACAAATAAAACTTAAATATGAATTTTGCACAGTTGCTTTAACAAAAGAACCTATTGTTACAATGGGAGGATTAAAAATTATCCCAGATTATGTATTAAATGAAATAAATAAAGATGATATTATAGCCTTAATTTTAATAGGAGCAGATATACAACTATGGTTAAATAAAGAGCAAGAAACTATTTTAAATTTAGCTGTTGAATTATTAAAAAGAAATATTTTAGTTGCTGGAATATGTGGAGCAACATTAGGATTAGCTAGTAAAGGACTTTTAGATGAAAGAATTCATACAAGTAATATAGAATTTTTATTAACAAATTTTGTAAAAAGTTATAAAGGAATAAAAAACTATAAAAATGATGTTGTAGCTGTTTCTGATAAAAACTTAATTACTGCAAGTTCAGCTGGTTCCTTATTATGGGCTAAATACATTTTAGAAAATTTAGAAATTTTTTCAAAAACTGCAATAGAAAGCTGGTATAAATATTATAATTTAGGTATTTCTAAATATTATATTGAATTTATGGAGAAAATTTCAAAAGAAGAAGATTCTTAACAAAAATCAGACGTAAAATTTTACGTCGCATTTATGACTGATTTCTAATTGAGAAACTTTTTTATAATAGAGGTAAAAATGAAAACATTAAATGAAAAAACTTGGCAATATGAAAAACATGGTATTGATGGAGAAGTAGAACTATTTGGAGTAAATATTTTTGATTATAAATGGGAAGATACTCATACTGTTACTGTTTTAGATCCAAAATATAATAACGAACTTCATTTTAATGTTTATAAAGTTATTATAGATGGAAAAGAACATGAGTTTGCAGCAGGAGAAGTTAGCAATAATGTTTGGTGCTTTTATCTACCTAAGGAGACCAACTATGAAAAGTCAAGAACTTTTTAAAAAAATTTTAAATAAGAATTTTGGGTATAACAAAATTAGAGTTATGAAACTCTTGATTTTTCATATAGTTAAAATCTAATATATACTATTCTAATTTTTCTTCTTGATAAGAAATGTTTTTCTTTATCAATGTAAATAAAATTCTTACTAGTTTATGCGCAACATGACCAAGAGCGTTGTAATGTGATTTACCTTGTGAGCGCTTTAAAGAATAATATTTATTAAATTTTTCTGAATGCCTAACAATATTCCAAGCAGTAAAGATTAAAGCATACCTTAAATATGGAGAACCTTTTTTAGACATTCTACAAGATGAAGCATTAAAATTACCTGATTGTCTTATCTTTGGATCAAGACCAGCAAATGCAAGTAATTTTTTAGAGCTAGAAAAATTTTCAAAATTATTTGTTTCACCTAGTATAATGGCACAAGCAATAACACTTATTCCAGGAACTGATAGAAGTGTTGTGTCTAAATTATTAACTATATCAGTTATTTTAATTTCAATATCTTTAATTTGTTTGGTATATAATTCAATTAATTCTATTAACTGAATTAAATGTAATGAGATTGAAGTATCCTTAATACCAACAGTAGTTTTAGCAAGACTCTTAAGCTCAACGGACTTTTCTTTTTTGAAATGTCCTTTTGAAGAAGCATATAAAAGATTAGAGATTTCATCATCTTTTAGGGCTGCTATCTCCTCTGCTGAAGGATATTTTTTAAGAAGAGAGTAGATTGCTTTGCTATGAATTTTACTTTTAAAAAGATATTGTAATTCTGGAAAAAGTAAATCAAGTAAAGATATTAATTGAATTTTAGCTTTACTTCTTTGCTTAATTAGGTTACTTCTAAATCTAGTAAGTTTTTTTAGAGAAAAACACTCAATGTTCTTCTTAGAAACGAAGTTAAGTTTAGTAAAAACTAAAGATTTAGCAATATTAAGAGAGTCTAGATTATCATTTTTAGCATCTCTAATATTAGCTTTTCTCAGATGTGAAGTTTGCAAAGGATTAATAAGTGCAACTTTAAAATCATGTATAAATAAAAAATTAATAAGATTTTCACCATAATGAGAAGTTGATTCTAAGCCAATAATAAGATTTTTAGCATCGAAACTTTTAATTTTATTTAAAAGAGCGCTAAAACCTTTAAAATCATTTTTGAATTTAAAATTAGAAAAAACAACTTCATTAGTGGAAGAATCAATACAAGAAGCAACATGATTAAGTTTAGCAATATCAATACCAAGTAAAAACATAAGATCACATCCTTAAAAAATTAATAACTGTGGAATCCACATCTTAGAAAACAATACATTCTTGCGATATATGAAAGTTTAAAACTTATCCAACTATAAGTATATGAGTTAAAAGAGTGTGGCAGTAGTCTCCTTAAAAAAGTAGCAAAAGCTCTTTAAGTAAAAATAAAAAGTCCACAGTATAAGTAAATTATACAAAAAATAATAAATAAAATAAACTGTAAAAGGAGGTTTGTAGATAAGTACTTTATGTATTTATCATACAAGTAATTATGAAAAGAAAATTTATCAATGTTACAAAAGAATATATAGAAAACTTAGCTCCTACAGATTTTTGTGTTGAACTTATTCAACCTGCTTGGGAGACAGTGAATATTTATGGAAGTTATGAGGAATATGAAGAGTCATTAAAACCTTATACAACTGAACAAAGATACTTGCTTGCAATGCATTGGCTTGGAGCAGAGGTTGATAACGGAGGTTTTCAACAGTTTTTAAGTAACTCTACTGGTATTGTTTGGGAAGATGCATATAAAGGATATCAAGCTATTGGCTCAGAAAAATTAGCCTATTTAATTGAAGAACTAATAAAAATTTATGGTAGAGATATACCTTTTGATAGAGAAGAAAGAGGAAATATATTAGATAGTTTTAGTCAAGAAAAATTGGCAGAAATAGATGCTCTTACCGATCTATATTATGAAATTGAAGAACCTGAATGGAGAAAAGTTACTCTTTGGGTAAAAGCTAACAGTGAAAAATTTTTTATTCAAGCTGAAATAAATGATTATAGTAGATAAATATGTACTTTAGACTAAGGAAGATATTATGAAAAATAAAATTGAAGAAAGTTACAATAAATGCCTTAATCTTTTCAAAGAGGGTAAAAGAGATACTGAAGAATATAGAAAAGAGCTTGAAAATGTAATAGAGTTAGCTAAAGACAATAATGAATTTAAACTTTGTTATTTCAATGCTAAATTTAGATTAGCTCAATTCTATAATGAAAAACATAAGTATGATTTATCTAAAAAACATTTTTTAGAATTAATTAATGATAAAAATATGGAAGAGTTTAAGTTAGATGCAATAATGCATCATGCTTACAATCTAAGAATTCTAAAAAAATATGATGAAGCTACTTTTTGGTATGAGAAATTATCTGAACTTTCAACTTCAAAATATTATGATGAGGTTGTTTTAGAAGGTTTAGCTAAATGTGCTACTATGGTTAATGATTTAGAAAAAGAAAGAGAAAACTATCGTATCTTACTTTCGAGTTGTTTAAATAAAGAAGATTTTAAAGGCTTAGCTGAAAAAATTCTTAATTTAAAAAGTCAGTTATTGAGTACAGTAGATCAAAAACAAAAAGAAAAAATAAATACTGAAATTATTTACTTAAATAATGATCTAGATACTGCATACTACAAACTAATAGATCTAAAAATGAAAATAGCAAAAAGTTATTTTAATGAAAAAAAATATGAAGATTGCAGAAAAGAAGTACAAACTATATTTGAATTCTTGGAGTACAGTATAAGCGACATGCAAGACTATGCTATTACAAATGCTAATATGCTTTTAGGAAAAACTTATTTTGAAGAAGCTAACTTTGAAAAAGCAAAAGAATATTTTGAACCTATTGCTAATACTCCTAAAGAAGATAAATATTATAAATATATGATTAGTGATATACATACTGCTAGAAATTTTTTAGCAAAGATGAAATAAAAAAAATAACCCCTTATTATTGCTTTTTATCATAAATATGCTATACTAAAAATAAAAAGTGTATCATTTGATAGATAAGGGGAAATTATGAGTAAATCTATAGAAGAAAAATTAAGAATACTAAGTGATGCTGCCAAATATGATGTTTCATGTTCATCAAGTGGAAGCAGTAGAAAAAATACAAATAATGGCTTAGGTAATGCTGCTATAAATGGTATATGTCATTCATGGTCAGCAGATGGAAGATGCATTTCTTTACTGAAAATACTTATGACAAATTATTGTATTTATGATTGTAAATATTGTATTAACCGCAAGGATAATGATATTGAAAGAGCGATACTAAGCCCTGACGAAATTGTAAAATTAACTATAAATTTCTATAGAAGAAATTATATTGAAGGACTTTTTCTAAGTTCAGGAATAATAAAAAGTGCAGACTATACAATGGAGTTAATGATTGCTGTAGCAAAAAAACTTAGACTGGAAGAAAAATTTAATGGCTATATCCATATGAAAGTAATTCCAGGAGCTAGTAGACAGCTTATTAATGAAATTGGGCTGTATGTAGATAGAGTTTCAGTAAATATTGAATTTGCAGAAAATACTGCTCTTAAACTTCTTGCACCTGATAAGAAAGCTACTGATATTTCTACATCAATGGGACTTATTCGTAAAAATATGATTGAAAATGCAGAAGATAAAAAGATTTTTAAAAGTACTCCATCTTTTATTCCTGCAGGTCAGACGACACAAATGATAATAGGTGCTAGTGGAGAAAGTGATTATGCAATACTTGCTAGAAGTGAAAATCTCTATAAAAATTTTGATTTAAAAAGAGTTTATTATTCTGGTTATGTACCTGTAAATAAATCAGGAATTCTTGTAAGTACTGAACAAGCTGTACCTATGATAAGAGAGCATAGACTTTATCAAGCTGACTGGTTATTAAGATTTTACGACTTCAAAGCTGATGAAATTCTTGATGAAAAAGATCCTTTTGTTGATCCTCTTCTTGATCCAAAAACAAATTGGGCGATAAAAAATTCTCATTTTTTTCCCATAGAAATAAATAAAGCTTCATACAAAGACTTACTAAGAGTTCCAGGAATAGGTGTAACATCAGCAAAACGTATAGTTATGACTAGAAAATACAGTACAATAAGATATGAACATTTAAAAAAATTAGGAATAGTAATAAAAAGAGCTAAATATTTTATTGTTGTAAATGGAGAATTTTTAGGATTTAAAAAGGAAAATCCTGAACTATTAAGAAATGCTCTTATGGAAAAAGAAAAAATGGTAACAGAGCAGTTAAGACTTTTTAATGGCTTATAGCCTTGCTTTTAACCTAAATATATAAGGAGAAATATATTGGCGAATTATTATTATGATGGAAGTTTTGATGGGCTACTAACAGTCATCTATATGGCATATGAAGATAGAGAAAATAAAATGCTTAGAGTTAATGCTAATACTGAACAGCTTATTTTATCCCTAGATGGTATCCATATTGTAACTGACTTTTCTAAAGCTAGACGTGTTGAAAAAGCTATATGTGAGAAGTTATCTTATAACTTTCTAAATAATATACGTACTTGCTTTCTATCATATGATAAAAATAAGGATACTGTAATAATTCATACAGTCTATAAAGCACTGAAGCAAGGAGGAGAAATTTTAAATTCTTTAGATGAACACGCTTTTTATGTTAACAAACTTGTGAAGCAGGTATTGAATGAAAGACATAAATACCTTGGATTAGTAAGATTTAAAGAAATGAAAGATGGTACAATGTTTTCAACAATTGAGCCTAAAAATAATGTTCTTCCTATTCTAATTTCTCATTTTAAAAATAGAATGAAAAAAGAAAGATTCGCAATATATGATAAAGGAAGAAAAATGATAGTTTACTATGATGGAGAAAAAGCTGAAATCTTTTTTGTAGAATCTCTTGAAATTGAGTGGAGTGATGAAGAAATAGAATACTCAAAACTTTGGAAAACTTTTCATAAAACTATCTCAATAAAAGAAAGAGAAAATAAAAAACTTCAACAAAGTAATCTTCCAAAATATTATTGGAAATATCTTGTTGAAGATATGTAGAAAGGAAAAAATATGAAATTAGCATTCTGGACTGTAACTAAAGGTGCAGGAAATATTGCAAGAGAATATAAAGAAAAATTACAAGAACACTTAAAAGAAGATAGTATTGATGTTTTTACTTTAAAAAAATATGATGTAGAAAATACTATTCAAATAGAAGATTTTACAGCTAATATAAATGAAAAATTTTCTCAATATGATGGACATATTTTCATTATGGCAAGTGGAATTGTAATTAGAAAAATAGCAAGTCTAATAGGAACTAAAGATAAAGACCCTGCTGTACTCTTAATAGATGAAGGAAAACACTTTGTGATTTCTCTTTTATCAGGACATTTAGGGGGAGCAAATGAATTGACTCATTCACTTGCTGATATTTTAAAACTTGTTCCTGTTATTACAACAAGTTCTGATGTTACAGGAAAAATAGCAGTAGACACTATATCTCAAAAATTAAATGCAGAACTTGAAGATTTAAAATCGGCTAAAGATGTAACATCTCTTATAGTTAATGGGCAAAAAGTTAATATACTTTTACCTAAAAATGTAAAAGTAACTGATAATATTTCAGCGGATGGTTTTATTCTAGTATCAAACAAGAAAAATATTGAATATACTAGAATTTACCCTAAAAATTTAATTTTAGGTATTGGTTGCAAAAAAGACACAAAGGCTGAAGATATTTTAAGAGCTATTGAAGATTGTTTAGACAAAAATAATTTAGACATAAAATCAGTTAAAAAAGTGGCAACTGTAGATGTGAAAGAAAATGAACAAGGCTTGATAGATGCAGTGAAGTTTTTAAATTTAGATTTAGAAATAATTTCAAGAGATGAAATCAAAAAAGTTCAAGACCAGTTTGAAGGTTCAGACTTTGTTGAAAAGAATATTGGAGTTAGAGCTGTGTCAGAGCCTGTTGCACTTTTATCATCAACAGGAAATGGAAAATTTTTAGTAATGAAAGAAAAATACAATGGTATAACAATTTCAATTTATGAGGAGGAAATGGATAAATATGAGTAATGGAAAAATTTATGTAGTAGGAATAGGACCTGGAAATATGGAAGATATAAGTATAAGAGCATATAACATTTTAAAAAATATAAATGTTATAGCTGGATATACAACTTATGTTGACTTAGTTAAAGATGAATTTCCAGATAAAGAATTTTTAGTTTCAGGAATGAAAAGAGAAATTGAAAGATGTAGAGAAGTTTTAGAAGTTGCTAAGACAGGTAAAAATGTAGCTTTAATCAGTAGTGGAGATGCTGGAATCTATGGTATGGCAGGTATAATGTTAGAAGTTGCTATGGGAAGTGGAGTAGAAGTAGAAGTTGTACCAGGAATTACTTCAACAATAGCAGGAGCAGCATTAGTTGGAGCTCCTCTTATGCATGACCAAGCTATAATAAGTTTAAGTGACTTATTGACTGATTGGGAAGTTATTAAGAAAAGAATTGATTGTGCAAGTCAAGGAGATTTTGCAATTTCACTTTATAATCCTAAGAGTAAAGGAAGAACTGAACAAATAGTTGAAGCAAGAGAAATTATGTTAAAACATAAATTACCTACTACTCCTGTTGCTTTACTAAGACATATAGGAAGAAAAGAAGAAAATTATACTTTAACAACATTGGAAGACTTTTTAAATTTTGATATAGATATGTTCACAATAGTATTGGTTGGAAACTCTAATACTTATGTACAAGATGGAAAAATGATAACACCTAGAGGATATGAAAAAAAATCTAATTGGGGAAAATAAGATGTTCATTGGCTATTAATAGGCTATAGGTTCATTTAAAGAACTTTTTGTCTATTAATAGTCCCTTGCAACTTATTAACTTTTTTTGTATAATAGTTTTATATTGCGATATAATAGAAAGAAGGAAATAATGATTTGGGTTATTGGTGGTACTAAGGATTCAAGAGACTTTTTGGAAAAATTTGTAAAATATGAAAATGATATTATAGTTTCAACTGCAACAGAATATGGAGCAAAATTAATAGAAAATTTACCTGTAAAAACTTCATCTGAAAAAATGGATAAGGAAGCTATGCTAAAATTTGTAGAAAATAATAAAATTACTAAAGTTATAGATACAAGTCACCCTTATGCTTTTGAAGTTTCTAAAAATGCTATGGAAGTTGCTGAAGAAAAAAATATTCAGTATTTTAGATTTGAAAGAGAAAAAGTTGATATACTACCTAAAAAGTATAAAAATTTTGAAGAGATTAAAGATTTAATTGAGTATGTTGAAAATTTAGAAGGAAATATTTTAGTTACTTTAGGAAGTAACAATGTTCCACTATTTAAAGATTTAAAAAATTTATCTAATATATATTTTAGAATTCTATCAAGATGGGATATGGTTAAAAGATGTGAAGATAATAACATTCTTCCTAAAAATATTATTGCTATGCAAGGACCTTTCACTGAAAATATGAATATAGCAATGATGGAACAATTTAATATTAAGTATCTTATTACTAAAAAAGCAGGAGATACAGGGGGAGAAAGAGAAAAAGTAAGTGCTTGTGACAAGCTAGATGTTGAAATTATCTATCTTGATAAAAAAGAAATGTCTTATAGAAATTGTTATACTGATATAGATATATTAATAAAAAATTTAATAAAATAAAGATAAATAAAATAAAAGCTGTTACATAATTTTAGTGACAGCTATATTTTTAAAGGGGGAGAAGTCATGGATAAGAGGGGAAATATCATTGCACTTTATCAATACATAGCTGAAGTAGTCAAAAGTATAAAGACAGAAAAAAAAGATATTCATAATGAGGAATGGTGCTATTTTTTAGAAGATCTTCCTAAATATTCAGGAGTCACACTCAATTATTTAGACAACAAAAACAACCTAGCCAATCAAAAAATTTTACAAGTTGAAAAATTACCTTTTTTAGAGCCTTTAGCTATAGATAAGGAGCTTTTAGAGTGGATAAGTGGTGATTGGACTGACTATAAATCACCTATAAAATTATTATCAGAAAAAATTATTAAAGAAAATGACGCTTCAAAAGTTGTTAATATTTCAAAAAAAGAAAAAGAAATATTAGAGAAACTTTTAAAAGATAGAAAATTATGGGTAGAGGAACAGAAGAAAATAGAAGTTGTTAGAAACCTTTTTGACACTCTATACAATAAATATTTAGTATTAGATAGAGATTCTGATACTCTTGAATTAGTAGTTGCAAATGGACTTGTTAAAGTTCCTAATGAAGATATATGCTATCCTATTTTATTAAAAAAAGTTAACTTTAGTATTGATACTGAAAAAAATATAATCTCTATCACTGATGCTTCTGATAATGATTTTATAACACAAGAGCTATACTTAAATTTTCTAGCAGAAGTTGAAAATATAAACCTAGACAAAGTTTTTTACTTAGAAGACAAAATTGTAGAAAATAATATTCACCCTATTTCTAAAAATGATACTATCAAAGACTTTTTTAGAGAATTTATACATAACTTAAATCCAAGAGCACAATTCATAGAAGACTTAGATAAAAAGAACAAAGAAAGCGTAATAACTATTGAATGGAAACCTATACTTTTTATTAGAAAAAAAGATGATGGAAAAGTAGAAGCTATCAATAATATAATTAAAGATATTGAAAATGGTGGAGAAATCCCTGAATATTTAAGTGAATTAGTTGGAGTTATTGGAGATGAGAAAAGAGCTATCGAACAAGTTCCTGATATCCTTTTCACAAAGGAAACTAATAATGAACAAATAGAGATTATTAAAAGCCTGTATTCACATAGAGCTGTAGTAGTTCAAGGACCTCCAGGGACTGGAAAAACTCATACTATCGCTAATCTACTAGGGCATTTCCTAGCAGAGGGAAAAAATGTTTTGATAACTAGCCAAACTAAAAAGGCTTTAGATGTTTTAAAAGAAAAAATTCCTACTGACATTCAAGATTTATGTATTTCAATGTTAGATGATGATAGTAGTGATTTAGGAAATTCTGTAGAAAGTATTTCAGAAAAGTTAGGATATTTAAATTTAGAAAATCTAAAAAATGAATACGAAGAAATTGAAAATCAAAGAAATGAACTTAAAGAAGATATAAAAAATATTAAAAGAAAAATATTTAATATAAAATATCAAGAAAGCCATCCTATAATCTATAACAATGAAAGTATTACTTTAAGAGAAGCTGGGGAATTTTTAAGAAAAAATCAAAGAGAATTGGATAGAATACCTGGTATTGTAAGTAGTGGAGTTACTTGTCCTATAAATAATGAAAATCTTACTTTCTTAAAGTCAGGATACAAGAAAAGTGTAAGTAAAGAAGAAGAAAAGGAAATAGAATTAGGTTTAAATAAAGTTTCAGATTTTTGGACTTTAGAAGAATTTAAAGAAATGCTTGAAAACAAAAAAGAAATTATGTCTAGACTAGATCTTCTTTTAAAGAATAAAAAATATCATATAAATGATAATTTATTCTATGTAGATGATAAAATGCTAATAGATTTAGACAAATTTAAGAATTATTCAGGTATAGATAAAATAATTCCTGAAGATCTAAAATCAATTGAAGATTGGAAAAAAGATGTCTGTATTGCTGGTACTGAAAATTCTGGTGATAGAAAAATCTGGTTAGAATTTATTAAAGATATTAGAAGATTATATGACCTTACTAATATGACAAAAGACCAACTATTTAAAAAAGAAGTAGTGTATAAAGATATTGATGTTAGTACGGCTAAGAAGCTAATTATTGGATTAAAAAAAGGAATTGAAAGACCTGGATTTTTCTTTAAGCATAGACTAAGAAAAGCTAGAAAACAAATTTCAGATAAAGTTACTATAAATAATAGGATCTTAGAAACTCTATATGACTGTAATGTAGCTTTAGAATATACTACTTTAATTGAATTAAAAGAAAATACTAAGAATACTTGGAATATTTTAATGACTGGAAATTCTCTCCTAGAGAATTCAAACAATAAAAATCTTTATAAACAACTATATTCTTATGCCGATCAAATGGAATATTTATTAAACTGGTATGACAGAGAGAAGAAAACATTTTTACATAAAATTGAAAATGCTGGTTTTGAAAAATTAAATATTAATAAGACAGAGGGTAGTCCTATTTATGTTGATGAAGTTAACCAAATATTTGATTTCATCCCTTCACTTGAAAAATTAATAGCCATTGGAAAAATAGCTTTGGAATATAGAGAGGTTGATATAAAACGTAGTGAATATTTAGTAAAAATTGAAAACATCATAAAAGAAAATTCTCATTTGGGTAGAGAAATTAAAAATGCTATTTTAAATGAAAATATAGATAAATATTCTGAAACACTAGAAAAATTAAGAGTCTTATCAGAAAAAGAAGTTTTATATAAAAAGTACAAAGATTTACTACATAATGTAAAGGCTGTTGCTAATTCATGGGGAGAAGAACTAGAAAATGGTCTATTTAATGAAAAAATTGAAAATATATATAATGTTTGGAGATATAAGCAAATTTCCCAAAAATTAAAGGAATTAGCTGAAAAACCTTATTTTAATCTACAGGCTGATATTTTAGAAAAATCTGAAGAATTAAAAAAATTAACAACAGACTTAGTTACAAAAAAAACTTGGTACAATATTATAAAATTTCTTGAAGAAAAAGATAACTTAGCAATAAGTCAAGCTCTTAAAGGTTGGAAACAAACTGTTCAAAAAATTGGAAAAGGAACAGGAAAAAATACTAATATACATAAAAAAAATGCAAAAGAAAAAATGTTACTTTGTCAAAAAGTAGTTCCTGCGTGGATTATGCCTTTAAATAAAGTGTTTGATACTTTAAATCCTGTTGAGAATAAATTTGATATAGTTATAATTGATGAAGCAAGTCAATCAGATATAAGTTCATTAATCTTATTGTACATGGCTAAAAAAATTATAATTGTTGGAGATGATAAACAAGTTAGCCCATCAGATGTTGGTGTTAATATCGATAAAATTAATATGTTTAGAAGAAAATATATCAAAGGTAAAGTAGCAAATGATGATTTATATGGTATAAGAGCTTCTCTATATTCTATTGTATCAACTACATTCCAACCTATAAGTCTAAGAGAACATTTTAGATCTGTTCCTGAAATTATTGGTTATAGTAATAAGACTTCTTATGACAATCAAATATTACCTTTAAGAGATTCTAATTCATCTATTTTAAAACCTGCTATTATTGACTATAAAGTAAATGGAAAAAGAGATGAAAAAAGTAAAATCAACAGAGTTGAAGCTGAAACTATTGTTAGCTTAATAGAAGCTTGCTTAGCTATGAAAGAATATAAAAATAGTACTTTTGGAGTTATATCATTACTAGGAGATGAACAAGCAGAATTAATTCAAGATTTAATAGTTAAGAGAATTCCTGCAACAGAAATAGAAAATCATAAAATTCTATGTGGAAATTCTGCTAGTTTCCAAGGTGATGAAAGAGATATAATGTTCATTAGTTTAGTTGATAGTTCTGAAGAAAATAAATCTCTTAGATTAGTAGGAGAAGGAGTAGAAGGAGCGATTAGAAAGAGATATAATGTCGCAATTAGTCGTGCAAAAGACCAATTATGGATAGTTCATTCAATAGATAAAAATAACTTAAAAGAAGGGGATTTAAGAAAAGAGCTATTTGAATATATAGACTCTTTAAAAGAAAACGTATTTGACAAAACTGCTATTGAAAATATTACTGCTTCTGATTTTGAAAATGAGGTTGCAAGACATCTATCAGAAAAGAATTATACTGTCAAACAAAAATGGAGAGTTGGTTCTTATGATATAGATATGGTTGCTATTTATGACGATAAGAAAATTGCTATTGAATGCGATGGAAAAACTTTAAATCATACAGAAGAAGAAGTTATAGCTAATTTGGAAGAACAAGAAATTTTAGAACGTTGTGGTTGGGAATTTATAAGAGTTAGAGCAAGTGAATATTTTAGAAATCCTGAAAAAGCTATAAAAGATCTTATTATTCAATTAGATGATAAAGGAATATATCCTAATCATAAAGAAATTTATACTGATAAAAATGAACTATTGAATAATATAAAATCTGAAGCATTAGAACTAATGGAGAAATATGAAGAAGAATAATGAAGAAAAAAGAGAAAATATTATTATAAAAACAAGCATTATAGGAATTTTAGTAAATATTTTACTAGTGATTTTTAAAGCAATTGTAGGCTTACTATCAAATTCGATAGCTATTATATTAGATGCTGTAAATAATTTAAGTGATGCCTTATCTTCTATTGTTACAATTATTGCAACAAAAATAGCTGATTCGGAGCCTGATAAGAAACACCCACTTGGCCATGGTAGAGTTGAATATCTAAGTGCTATGATAGTTGCTGGTATTATCTTCTATGCTGGTATAACCTCATTGATAGAGTCTATTAAGAAAATTATCAATCCAGAAAAAGTAGAATATTCAAAAATTACTCTTCTTGTATTATTAGTCTCAATTATATTAAAACTAGTATTAGGAAAATATGTAAAAACTAAGGGGGAGAATTTTAATTCTCCCTCTCTTGTAGCTTCTGGTTCAGATGCTATGAGTGATGCCATACTTTCTCTTTCAGTATTATTATCAGCTATACTGTTTATTTTTACAAATATTAATATAGAAGCTTATGTTGGAGTACTTATTTCAATTTTTATTATAAAAGCTGGGCTTGAAATATTTATGGATGCTGTAAATGAGATACTAGGAAAAAGAGTTGATAAAGATATTAAAAGTAAAATAAAAAAAACTATTTGTGAGATTGAAAATGTTCATGGTGCCTATGATTTAGTTTTACATAACTATGGACCTGATAAATATATTGGCTCAGTTCATATAGAGATACCTGACTCTATGACTGCTGAAGAGATTGATCCTCTTGAAAGACATATAACTGATGTAGTTTTAGCAAAACATAATGTCTATTTATCAGGAATAACAATCTATTCTATGAATACAAGAAATGAAGAATTTAAAAAGATTCATTCTGATATTATGAAAACTGTTATGTCTAATGAAGGGGTTTTAGAATTTCATGGTTTTTATATAGAAGAAAAGAATAAGTCTATTAGATTTGATATCATAATTGATTATTCTGTAAAAAATAGAGAAGAAATATATAATAAAATTCTAAATGATGTTAAAAGTAAATATCCAGACTACACTATAAATATCAAAGTTGATATAGACATATAAAACAACAAAAATATGAGAATTATTCTAATTATTAATAAAACTATTTCATAAAAATTCAAAAGAAAAATATATGTTCTAAAAAAGTTCTTAAAGTTTTATTTTTATAAATATCTTATTATTTTGAAAAGTTGTTATTGACTATTTTATTTTTTTATAGTATCATGAATAAAGATAAATATTTCAATATTTTATTAATATGTTAAGGGGGCTTGTTATGTTTGAATATCAATTAAATATGGCGGAAACTGTCGGTTTTGCAATTATACTTTTATTATTAGGAAGATGGATAAAAAAGAAAGTAAATTTCTTTGAAAGATTCTTTATTCCTGCACCAGTTATAGGTGGTACATTATTTTCTATAATCCTTTTAATAGGACACCAAACAGAAACTTTTACATTTAGTTTTAATGATGATATTAAAAACCTATTAATGATTGCATTCTTTACAACAGTTGGATTCTCAGCAAGTTTAAAGATTTTGAAAAAAGGTGGAGTAGGAGTTGCTCTATTCTTATTAGCAGCTACAATATTAGTTATCCTTCAAGATATAGTTGGACCTGTTTTAGCTAAAGCTTTAGGAATAGATCCATTATTAGGGTTAGCAGCTGGTTCTATACCTTTAACAGGTGGACATGGAACATCAGGAGCATTTGGACCTGAGTTAGAAAAATTAGGGGCTTCAGGAGCAACAGTCGTTGCAGTTGCATCAGCAACTTATGGGTTAATATCAGGATGTTTAATAGGTGGACCAATAGCTAGAAGACTTATGATAAAAAATAATTTAAAACCAACTGAAGGTAAAGCTGGTTTTGATAGTTCTTTATTAAATAATGAATCTGAAATGACTGAAGAAAGTTTATTCTCAGCAGTTGTATATGTTGGAATAGCAATGGGAATTGGAGCTACAGTTAATATATTATTAAACAATTTTTTTGTTGCTCACGATATAAAAATTAAATTCCCTGCATACTTAATGGGAATGGTTGTTGCAGCTATCATGAGAAATGTAATTGATGCTAGTCAAAAACCTCTACCATTCAATGAAATAGGAGTAATTGGAAATATTTCTTTATCTCTATTCTTATCAATGGCTTTAATGTCAATGAAATTATGGGAACTTATAGAATTAGCAGGACCTTTATCAGTAATATTAATAGTTCAAACAATAGTAATGGCTCTATTTGCTTATTATGTAACATTTAATATTATGGGAAGAGACTATGATGCGGCGGTTATTGCTACTGGACACTGTGGATTTGGACTAGGAGCTACTCCAAATGCTATAGCAAATATGGAAACATTTACTGCAACTAATGGACCTTCTGTAAAAGCTTTCTTTATTATACCAATAGTTGGATCTCTATTTATAGACTTCGTAAATGCAGCTGTAATTCAAGGATTTGCTACTTGGATAGTTAATAACTTTAGATAAAATTAATAAAATATTAAAAATAGAAAAGATAGATTTTTTTAATCTATCTTTTTTCTATTTAAAATTGATATTATAAAAAAAATGTGATATGATAGAAAAGTATTTTACAGATAAGATAAAATAAAAAAGAAGGAAGAAAATGGCAGACAAAAGACAAAGAATAGGAATATTTGATTCAGGTTTAGGAGGAACAACTGTACTAAAGGAAATGATGAAAGCATTGCCAAATGAAGATTATATTTATTATGGTGATAATGGAAATTTTCCTTATGGTTCTGGTAAAACAAAAAATGAAATTCAAAAATTAACTGAAAGAATTTTAGATTTTTTTGTTAAAAATAATTGTAAACTAGTTATTGTTGCTTGTAATACAGCATCAACAGCTGCAATAGATTATTTGAGAGAAAAATTTCCTTTACCTATACTTGGTATAGTTGAAGCTGGAATAAAAATTGCAAGAAAAAATACTAAAACTAAAAATATAGCAGTAATTTCAACTAAATTTACAGCTGAATCTCATGGCTACAAAAATAAAGCTAAAATGATAGATACAGAATTAAATGTTAAAGAAATCGCCTGTGTAGAATTTCCTATGATGATAGAAACAGGTTGGGATACTTTTGACAACAGAGAAGAGTTACTTAATAAGTATTTAGCAGAAATTCCTAAGAATGTTGATACTTTAGTCTTAGGTTGTACTCACTATCCACTTATAAGAAAAGATATAGAGGATAGAACAAAATTAAAAGTTGTAGATCCTGCAGTACAAATTGTTGATAAAGTAAAACAAACTCTAGGTTCTTTAGATCTTTTAAATGATAAAAAAGCAAAAGGTAAAAAAATATTTTTTGTAACAGGTGAAACATATCATTTTAAACCTACAGCAGAAAAATTTTTAGGTGAAGAAATAGAGATATATAGGATACCTAAATAAGTTTTAAATTTATTTTAAAAAAATATTGTTGACAAATTTACTAAAATATTATATACTTGTGTCAACTTATAGAAAACTTTGTTAAAAATAAATAACCATCCAGAGAAACTGAGGGACTGGCCCGATGATGTTTCAGCAACCTACTTTGTTGTGTGGTGCTAATTCCAGAGAGATGGAGAGGTCAATTATTATAAATAAAAAACCAATCCATACTCTTTAAGGTATGGATTTTTTAATTAAGTGAAGCTACTATAGAAAGCGGGGGAAAAATGATTACACTTGAAAAAGTAAATAAAGTTTATTCCAATGGCTTACATGCAGTAAAAGATGTTAGTTTAAAAGTAAATAAGGGAGATATTTTTGGTATTATAGGTTTAAGTGGTGCTGGAAAATCTTCTCTAATAAGGCTTATTAACAGACTTGAAGAGCCTACAAGTGGAAAAATTTTTATTAACGGAGAAAATGTTTTAGAATTCAATAAAAAACAATTATTAGAAAGAAGAAAAAAAATAGGAATGATATTCCAACACTTCAATTTACTTTCTTCAAGAACGGTTGAAGAAAATGTTGCCTTTGCATTAGAAATTGCAAATTGGAATAAAAATGAAATAAAAGAAAGAGTAGCTATGCTTCTTGATATTGTAGGATTATCTGATAAAGCTAAGTACTATCCTAGTCAATTAAGTGGTGGACAAAAACAAAGAGTTTCTATAGCTAGAGCCTTAGCAAATAACCCAGATATCTTATTATCAGATGAAGCTACATCAGCTCTTGATCCTAAGACAACAAAATCTATTTTGGAGCTTATTAAGGAAATTCAACAAAAATTTTCATTGACAGTTGTGATGATAACTCACCAAATGGAAGTTGTAAAAGAAGTTTGTAATAAGGTTGCAATAATGTCTGAAGGTAGAATAGTTGAAGAAGGTGGAGTACATCATATATTTGCTGATCCTAAAAATGAGATTACAAAAGAATTAATTTCTTATGTTCATCAACAAACTGACACAGAAATTGATTATTTGCATCATAAAGGTAAAAAAATAGTTAAAGTTAAATTCTTAGGAACATCTGTACAAGAACCAATAATTTCAAAAGTAATTAAGGAATATGGTATCGATATCAGTGTTCTAGGTGGAACTATAGATAAATTGGCGACAATGAATATAGGACATCTTTACCTTGAATTAGGTGGGGACTTAAGTGCCCAAGATAAAGCTATTGAGCTGATGGGAACTATGGATGTTATTGTGGAGGTGATATATAATGGATATTAGTTCTTTAATTGAACCTCTTTTTGAGAATTTTGAAAACCCAATCATAAGTATGTTGGCAGTTTCAACTGTTGAAACTCTGTATATGGTTTTTCTTTCAACACTGTTTTCATTACTTTTAGGTTTTCCAATAGGAGTTTTACTTGTTATAACAAAAGAAGGTGGCATATATGAAATGAAAAAATTCAATGCTATCTTAGGAGTTATAATAAATGCTTTAAGATCTTTCCCTTTCATAATCTTGATGATAATTTTATTCCCTTTATCAAGATTTGTTGTGGGAACGACAATAGGAGCTACAGCAGCTGTTGTACCTCTATCAATAGGAGCTGCACCTTTTGTGGCTAGAATAGTTGAAGGAGCTTTACTTGAAGTGGATCCTGGACTTGTAGAAGCTAGTCAGAGTATGGGAGCTAGTAACTCAAAAATTATCTTTAAGGTTATGTTACCTGAATGTTATCCAACTTTAGTTCATGGTATTGTTGTAACAATAATCAGCTTGATTGGTTACTCTGCAATGGCAGGAACAATAGGGGCTGGAGGACTTGGAGACTTAGCTATAAGATTTGGTTATTTAAGATTTAAGTTAGACATAATGATTTATGCAATAATTATAATTATCATCTTGGTTCAAATCATACAATCAGTTGGTAATTACATTGTAAATAGAAGACTAAAAAAAATAGGAAAATAAATAAGGAGGAAAGTTATGAAATTTACAAAATTAATCGGAAGAGTAGGAGCGTTTTTATTATTATCTGTGGGAGCATTAGCTGGAACAATTAAAGTAGGGGCAACACCTGTTCCTCATGCTGAAATATTAGAATTAATTAAACCTGATTTAAAGAAACAAGGAGTTGAACTAAAGATAGTTGAATTTACAGACTATGTAACACCTAACTTAGCATTAGCTGATAAAGAAATAGATGCTAACTTCTTTCAACACAAACCTTATCTTGATAAGTTCATTGAAGAAAGAAAATTAAACCTAGTTTCAATTGGAAATGTCCATGTTGAACCACTTGGATTATATTCTAAAAAAATTAAATCAATCAATGATTTAAAGAAAGGTGACACTATAGCAATTCCAAGTGACCCATCAAATGGAGGAAGAGCATTAATCTTATTACACAATAAAGGAGTAATCACTTTAAAAGATCCTAAAAACTTATTTGCAACTGAATTTGATATAGTTAAAAACCCTAAAAAAATCAAATTTAAACCAACTGAAGTTGCACAATTACCAAGAATTTTACCTGATGTAACTGCTGCTATCATAAATGGAAACTATGCTTTACAAGCTAACTTATCACCAGCTAAAGATTCTATAATTTTAGAAGGTAAAGAATCTCCATATGCAAACATACTAGTTGTTCGTAAAGGTGATGAAAAGAAAGAAGATATTCAAAAATTACTAAAAGCTCTTCGTAGCCAAAAAGTAAAAGACTATATCAAGAAAAAATATAGTGATGGATCAGTTGTACCTGCATTCTAATATCTAGAAAATATAAAAAGGTTGTAGCAAAAAATTTGCCACAACCTTTTTTTATAACATAGTTTTTTAAATTAATTCCATTCCTTTTTTTACCTCTTCAATCTTTTCTTTTGTGAAAAATTGTTCAGCAATTTTAAAAGCAAAATTCAATGCTAATCCTGCTCCAACTCCTGTAATAATCTTCCCATCTACATGTGTAGGAACATCAACATAGATATGATTTTCTTCTATTTCTTTTCTAACAGATGAATGAGCAGTTATTTTTGCTCCATTTGCTATTTTATTATGTGAAAAAATAGTTGGTCCTCCACAAATTGAGGCTACATATTTATCGTTTTCTAAGAAATATTTAACTATATCAACCACATCTTTATTTTCTCTCAAATTAACATAACCAGGATATCCTCCAGGAATTACAACCAAGTCAGCATCCCTGTAGTCAATTTCATTTAACATAACATCAGCTTTCACTATATTATTTTGTGAACTTGAAACAAATAGGTCTTTTTCAGTAGAAACAGTTACAACTTCAGCTCCACATCTCTTTAATACATCAACTGGAGAAAATGTCTCTAAAATTTCAAAACCATTTGCTAAAAAAATATAAGTTTTCATAAAATTACCTCCTTATTACTTTAAACCTATATATTTTTTAATACAAACTTAAATTCATCCAATATAATAATCCTAAAAATTAGTTAGTGATAATTATATCACAAGAATTTGACTATGTTAATTGTTTTTTTAAAATTTTATTATTTCTCCATCTTCTGGAACTATAACATTTTTTTCAATATTTTTAGCTTTTATAAATTCTCTTAAATCTTTACGAGTAACAGTAGCATGATTTACACTATCTAAATGTACAGCTACGATTTGAGAATTAGGCATAGCTTTTACCATATGTTCTACATCTTCTTTTCCCATTATAATTGGTTCTTTAAATGCAAGTGCACGAGCAGCACCTGTATTCATAACTATAATTTCTGGTTTAAAACGATTTAATGCTTTATTTACATCAGCTGTCCAGATAGTATCTCCAACAAAGTACACTGTTTTTTCTCCTTCAGCTTGAAATATAATACCCATTGCATCGCCAGCAATTTCTGTAAACCAATCTTCAGCATACATTTCAACAGTACCATGAGAGCCACCAGTTTTTATTAATTTTATATCTTTAAAATCTATTTCTTCTTCAAGAATAAAAATATTTTTAAATCCTTGTTCTTTTATAATATTATAATCTTTTTTGTTTTGAACAAACATAGGGATATCTTTTCTTATATTTTCCACTGCATAATTATCCCAATGGTCTAAATGAGTATGAGTTACTATTATAGCATCAACATCTTTTAAAATTTCCATTATTGAATTTGGTAAATCAACCAAAGGAAAACGAAGATGATTGTTATATGTTCCTTCAAATCCTGGATAAGCATCTTTTGGTGCTAGCATAGGATCAATTAAAAAAGTAATTCCTTTATATGTTATTTTGCTTGTTGCATTTCTGATATGTTCAAATTTAATATTTCCCATAGTTTAATCCTCCTTAAATTTTTACAATAAATTTTCTAAATTTTCAAAAACTCTTTTTAAATAATATTCAAATAATATAATTTCCTCTTGTTTGAAATTTTTAAAAGTGTAACTTTTTATTTCCTCCACAGCTTTATCAAAATCTTTTTTTAAAGATTTACCTAAATCTGTAAGTGATATAATAGTTTTTCTTCTATCTTTTTCATCAGATTTTCTTTTTAAAAGCCCATTTGTTTCCATTCTATCAATCATAGAGGTAAGACTACTTATAGCAAGTCCTGTATGTTTTGAAATATCCTTTGGAGTAAGATTATCTTCTTGCCATAAAAATTCTAAAATTTTACTTTGTTCAGCATTAAATAAAGTAATATTATGTTTCTTTAAAATCTGATTTAAAGCCCTAATTGTCATTTGCCTAATTTGACTTACATACATTGCACAATTATATTCCATAAGTTCTCCTTAAAATATATTATTAATATCAGATAAAAAAATATTACTATATAATAGTATACTATATAGTAATATTTGTCAAATGAAAATTTTAATCTATATTTATTTTTTTATTTCTATATATTTTTTCTTAAATAAATCCTTAGGTATTTGTGAGAAAATCATAGCTAAAAATACAATAAAACTTCCTAAAAATTCTCTAGAAGTCATAACTTCATCAAGTATTAAGTATCCTGCAAGAGCTGCAAAGACAGCTTCTAAACTTAAAATTAATGAAGCAACTATAGGTTTTGTATATTTTTGTCCTACCATTTGTAAAGTATAAGCTACTCCTGATGAGAAGAATCCTGCATACATAATAGACTTCCATGAAGAGAATATATTACTTAATGTAGCAGTTTCATTTTCAAAAATAAAAGCACATATTCCTGATAGAATGCTTAATACAACAAATTGTAAAAATGATAATTCTACTGGATTTACTTTTTTAGAATAGTAATCTATAACTAAAATATGTCCTGCCCAACAAAAAGAACCAAGAAATACTATAAAGTCTCCTTTATTCATTGAAAAATCACTTAAGTTTGGAACTGCTAATAAATAAAGTCCAATAAAACCTATAATTATACTTATCCAAGTCAATACATCTATTTTATGTTTTAAAAAAATCATAGTTAAGAAAGGAAGAATTAAAATATAGAATGATGTTATAAACCCTGTTTTTCCTGCTGTTGTATATTGGAGACCGATTTGTTGTAGAGAGGTTCCTACAAAGATAAAGAAACCACAGACTAAACCACCTTTTAATAAAAAAGACATGTCTTTAGGTAATTTAGCCTTAGTAAAAATTAAATAAGCTCCAAGACTTATTACTGCAACTATAGAACGAGCCATATTAAAAGTAAAAGGACCTATTCTATCCATTCCTGCTATCTGAGCAACAAAGGCAGTTCCCCATATAAATGCTGCTAAGAATAACATTAAATCTCCAAAATAACTTTTTTTATTCATTTTATCATCCCCTTAAAGTATAACAACATACTATAATTGTATATAGTAAACAAAATAAAGTCAAGAGTATAACGTGAACTTTCTATTGTACAAATTTTTCATACATCTCGAAGCTGGTGATGTTCATATTTTATCTAAAAAAAGCATTAAAAATAAAGGACTGTCTTTTACATATTTGCTCATTATTTATGAATTTTAAAATTTTAATTTTGTTAAATTGTGTTTAACAAATTTTACTGTTACAATAATTTAGAAATTAATTATTATGAAATTGGGGGATTTTGATTATGGAAAAGCTAGAAGGTTTAGAGAACATAGATAAGGTAGAAGAGTTTATTAAACTTACTAAAGCTGCATTAAAAGATGAAGAAAAATATAAACTATGGAATGCTTCTAAGTCTATGTATGGTATCTATGGTGAAAGAGATAAAGGTACTTATATGGTAAGACCTAGATTTATAGAATCTAAAATAAGTTTAGATAATTTAATTTTCTTTTTGGATCTAGCTAAAAGATATGGAGATAAAAGACTACATCTAACAACAAGACAAGATATACAACTACATGGAAATAAGAAAGAAGATTTAGTCAATCTTTTAAAAGAATTAAAGTCTAAAGGCTTTCTAACTAAAGCAACAGGTGGAGATGCTGCAAGAGCTGTTATAGCTCCTCCAACAACAGGTTTTGAAGAAGAAATCATAAATGTTGCTCCTTATAGCAAGGCTGTTACTAGACTTATACTTGAAACAGCAGACTTTATGTTCTTACCAAGAAAATTTAAAGTAGCTTTCTCTAATAAAGAAGAAAATAATCTTTATGTAAAAATTGCAGATGTAGGTTTTGAAGCTATTGAAAAAGATGGAGTAAAAGGTTTTAAAGTTTTTGGTGGAGGTAGTTTAGGAATAAATCCAAGAGAAGCTATAGTTCTTAAAGATTTTATAAAACCTGAAGAAGCTCTATATTATGTTGTAGCAATGAGAAATCTTTTCAATGAACATGGTGATAGAAAAATAAGAGGAAAAGCAAGACTTCGTTTTATTTTAATCAGATTAGGTGAAGAGGAATTTTTAAAACTATTTAATAACTACTTAGATGACTTATATAAAAAAGTTGGAGATAAATATAAAAATATTCTTCTTGAAGAAATAGAAAAACACAAGAATCCTTATGAAGTTAAAGCTATAAAAGAAAAAGAAAAATTTGTAAAAAAATTTAATATAGTAAAAGGAAAGATAGAAGGTAGATATGGATATTATATTCATTTAGTTAAAGGAGATATAAGTTTAAAAGAAGGTGAAAAATTAGTAAACTTTTTAAAAAATCTTAATTATAAAGTTGAAATTAGATTAACATCTCATCAAGAGCTATTTATAGCAAATTTGAAAAGAGCTGATGTTTATGCATTAGAAAATCTAAGTAATAAATACTCTAAGAAAAGATTTTTTAGCTCTCTTTCTTGTATAGGAAATACTATCTGTAATCCAGGAATTTTAGATACACCTCCAATACTAGAAATGATTTTAAATTATTTTAAAAATAAACAAAGATTAGCTAGTTATTTACCAAAAATTCAATTATCTGGTTGTCCTAATTCTTGTTCAGCTCATCAAATAGCTGAGTTAGGATTTCAAGGTAAAAGAAAAAAAGATGGGGCATATTTCAATGTTTTCGTAGGTGGAAGATTTAAAACAGATGACACTATAACATTGAATAGTTCAGTAGGAGAATTAAAAGCTGAGACTATACCTTTATTTCTCGAAGAAATGGCAAAAATATTAAAAGAAAGAAAAATAACTTATGAAGATTATTCTAAACAAGACGAATTTATAGAATTAGTAAAAAAATTTGAAGGAGTGATATAAATGGGATTACCAAGCATTTACCCAACAGGAGTAACTATATATAATCCAGAAAAATGTTGGAATGGATATAATTTAGTTCAAACAATAGAATCAGGAGCTTTATTATTTGATATGAATGGAAATGAAGTTAGAAGATGGGATCAATTTCATGGTTTCCCTAACAAACTTCTTCCTAATGGAAATTTAATAGGACATTCTGGAGATAGAAATCCTAAATATGGTATGCAAGATGGACTTGATTTAGTTCAAATTGACTATGATGGAAATATTGTATGGAAGTTTGAAAAATTTGAATTTGTTGAAGATGAAGGTGAAGAACCAAGATGGATGGCAAGAACTCACCATGATTACCAAAGAGAAGGAAATCCTGTAGGTTACTATGTGCCTGGACAAATTCCTGAAGTTAATAAAGGAAACACTCTTATACTTGCTCACCAAACTCTTTATAATAAAAAAATAAGTGATAAAAAATTACTTGATGATGTTTTTTATGAAGTCGATTGGGAAGGAAATATACTTTGGCAATGGAATGCAAATGAGCATTTTGAAGAGATAGGATTTAATGAAGATGCTAAGAAAACTCTATATGAAAATCCTAATATCAGAGCTGCTGATGGTGGAGTTGGAGATTGGCTTCACATAAATTGTATGAGTTATTTAGGTCCTAATAAGCATTATGACAATGGCGATGAAAGATTTCATCCTGAAAATATTATTTTTGACAGTAGAGAAGCAAATTTTATTGCAATAATTTCAAAGAAAACTGGAAAAATAGTTTGGAAAATAGGTCCAAATTGGAATGATGATGATGTTAAACATATAGACTTTATCATAGGACCACATCATGCTCACTTAATACCTCAAGGACTACCTGGTGCAGGAAATATACTTGTTTTTGATAATGGTGGTTGGGGAGGATATGGTTTACCTAATCCATCAAGTAAAAATGGTTTAAAAAATGCTTTAAGAGATTATTCAAGAGTTTTAGAAATAGATCCTATCACTTTAGAAATAGTTTGGGAATTTACTCCTGAGTCTATTAAAGCAGCTATACCTACTGATGCTGCAAAATTTTATAGTCCTTATGTAAGTTCAGCTCAAAGATTACCTAATGGAAACACTTTAATAGATGAAGGTTCAGATGGAAGAGTTTTTGAAGTTACTGCTGAAAAAGAAGTAGTTTGGGAATGGATATCTCCATACTTTACTGATGGTGGAAAGACAACAAACAATATGATATACAGAGCATATAGATACCCTTATGACTGGGTTCCTCAAGAAGAAAAACCTATAGAAAAGGAAATAAAACCTCTTGATATTAAGACATACAGACTTGAAAATGCTGGAAAATTTGGAGCAAAAACTGTAGTAAAGGTAGAAGGAACTATCCCATATAGTGTAAGTGATGCCCTATGTGTTGCTAAGATAGATGAAAGTAAGAAACTAAATGCAGAAAAATTATTTACTGTAAACAGAAATCTTTTTGAAGAGATTGTTGAAGATAATAAAAAAGTTGAAAAATTAGAATTAATTTTATTTGGAGCTGAAAGATGTAGACATTGTAAGGCACTTCACCCTGTTATAGAAAAAGTGCTAGAAAGTGACTTAGCAAAATCTATAAAAGCCAAATATGTAGATGTTGATAAAAATCCTGAAATTACTGAAAAATATAAAGTTCAAGGTATTCCTGTAATCATAATTACAGATGGAGAAAAAGAGCTTTCAAGAAAAGCAGGTGAAAAAACTTATAGTGAATTATACTCTTGGTTAGAAGAGTTAATTAGTAAAAATGTTAAATAGGAGTTATTATTATGAAAAATAAAAGTGAATATATAAAATTTATCTTACCTCTGTTGATAATCTTTTTTTGGTTTATATTCACCTATACTGGAAAAGTTCCACCTACATCTCTACCTAGTTTGAGTGCAGTAAAGGATACTTTTATAAAGATGTTAAAATCAGGACAATTATCTAATGACTTAAGTCTAAGTTTACGTCGTGTTCTTGCTGGTTTCTTTATTTCTAGTGTATTAGGAATTTCTTTGGGGATATTCATGGGAATATCCTCAAAAGCAAAAGAATTTTTTCAACTGACATTAACAGCAATAAGACAGATACCTATGATTGCTTGGATACCTCTTATTATCCTATGGGCAGGTATAGGAGAAGTTTCAAAAATTGTAGTAATATTATTTGCAGCAACTTTCCCAATAGTAGTAAATACTATGGGTGGAGTAGACTCAACTTCTGAAACATATCTTGAAGTTGCAAAGATGTATGGCTTAAGCAAAAAGGATACTTTTTTTAAAGTTTATCTTCCTTCAGCCTTACCAAATATTTTTACAGGTCTTCGTTTAGGTTTAGGAGCTTCTTGGATGGCAGTCGTTGCCTCAGAACTTATAGCTTCATCTTCAGGTATAGGATATAGATTAAATGATGCTAGAAGTTTAATGAGATCAGATGTTGTTATAGTGTGTATGATAATTATTGGGCTTGTTGGACTTTTAATGGATAAATTGATAGTGTTAATATCTCATGAATTAACACCTTGGAAAAAGAATTAGGAGCTTAAATTTATGAGTGAAAATATAATAAAAATTAAAAATATTTCTAAGAAATTTCAGAAAAATAATGAAGAAGTTCAAATTTTAAATGATGTGAACTTGGATATAAAAAAAGGTGAATTTATAACTATAGTAGGAAAAAGTGGTTGTGGAAAGAGTACCTTATTAAAACTTATCTCAGGAATGGTTCCTATAACAGAAGGTGAAATATTAATAAATGGTAATTCTGTAAATGGTGTAAGTAAAGATTGCTCTATGATATTTCAAGATGCAAGACTATTTCCTTGGCTTAAAATAAAAGATAATGTTGCTATAGGTTTAAAAAATATTTCATCAGAAGAAAAAAATAGAATAGTTCTTGAGTATCTTGAGCTTGTTGGTCTAAAGGGAGTTGAAAATTCATATCCTGACCAACTATCTGGAGGTATGGCTCAAAGAGCATCAATAGCAAGAGGTCTTGCTCTAAACTCTCAAATAATGTTATTTGATGAACCCTTTAGTGCCTTAGATGCAATGACAAAAGTTCAGCTTCAAGAAGAACTTTTAAAAATTCATCAAGAAAAAGGAAAGACAGTTATACTTGTAACTCATGATATAGAAGAAGCTGTTTACTTAGGAGATAGAGTTGTTGTTATGGCTGCAAACCCTGGAGTTATAAAAGATATTATTAATATAGACATAGAAGGTAGAAAAGATAGAACAAATACAGAATTCTTATCTTATAAAAATAAAATTTACGATTATTTCTTTGAGGATAGAAATAAGAATGCTGTTGAGTACAACATCTAAAATGGAGAGGAATAATGGAAGGAAAAAGCAGAAAAATAAAAATTTTAATTGGACTTATAGCCTTAATAGTATTAGCTTTTGGTCCCTTTAAACCTAAAGATAAAAATAATGAGAATGTTAATACTGCTGAAGTTAATCTAAAAAAAGTTATAATTGGTTTACCTGGTATATCCAATCAAACATTGGAAGCAACAGGGATAGCTGTTAATAAAGGTTATATAGCAGAAGAATTAAAGAAAGTTGGCTATGAACCTGAATTTATATATTTTCAGCAAGCAGGACCTGCAGTTAATGAGGCTTTAGCTACAAATAAAATAGATATCGCAATGTATGGAGATTTCCCAATTACAGTTTTAAAGAGTAATGGTGGAGACGTGAAAGTCTTTGCAGTAGATAATTCAAGATTTATGTATGGAGTACTTGTACAAAATGATGATAGCATAAAAACTATTAAAGATTTAGAAGGTAAAAAAGTTCTATATAGAAAAGGAACTGTTGAGCAAAAGTTCTTTAAAGAAATTCTTAAAAAATATAATTTGGATGAAGATAAATTTGTTTCTGTAAATGCTGGTGGAGCTGATGGTCAATCTATATTCAGTGCTAAAGAAGCTGAAGCTATATTTACTTTCTATTACACAGCTTTATATATGGAATCAAAAGGGCTTGGAAAAGTTATCGACTCAACTTTAGATAAACCTGAGGTTGGAACTCAAAGTTTAGCTGTTGGAAGAACAAAATTCTTAGAAGAAAATCCTGATGCTGCTGTTGCAATTATAAAAGCCTTAGAAAGAGCTAAGGATTTTGCAAAAGAAAATCCAGAAGAAGTATTTAATATCTATGCTCAAAGTGGTATTCCTGCTGAAGTATATAAAAAAGCTTACTCTGCTGATTTAACTTTCTCTAATTTTGATCCAGCTATAACAGATGATACAAAAGAAAAAATGCAAAAATTAATAGATTTCTTATATGATAATCAAATAGTGAAAAATAAAATAACAGTAGATGATATTATAACTACTGAATACTATGACAGATATAAATCTAGCAAATAAAAATTTCAATCCTAAAGTAAAAATGGACTGTTATAAATTCACAAAAAGTAAAAAATAGTTCGTTACTGAGTAAATTTCTTAACGATAAAAAATCAAGAATTCGCTGCAAATCAGGAAACTCGTTGCACTCAAACACTCCTGCATTTGCTCGGCTCATTCTATTTAATTTTTTATCTAAAATTTCCATTCGTAACTCACTTATTTTTTTACTTTTAAATTGAAATTTCAGTTTTGTAACAGTCCATTTTACTTTACTATTTATGATGGATGATATAAGGTATTTACCATCTCTTTAAGTTCCTCAAGTTCTTTTTTTAGTTTCTCATCATTTTCTATACGAGTTCCCACTGAATCTATGAATAATTTCATATATTTTTCACCATTATCTCTATCTCCAAGAGTAGCATAGCAATATGAAAGCTCTAAGTCTTCTACTTCTACTTTTTCTCCTTCTTCAAGTGATAATTTTCTTGATTCTAAAAGTTTCTCAATTGCTTCTTCGTATCTTCCAAGCCTTCTTAATGTTTTTCCAATCTTACATATATATAAACTTGCTTGTCCTTCATTATGTAAGCATTCAAATTCATAAGCTTTATTATATGCTTTTAATGCATCTTCATATCTTTTCAAGTCAAAATAAATATCGGCTATTCTAATCCATATCCATTCGTCATTTCTACCCAATTCTATCGCTCTTTCAAAATATTTTACGGCTTCTTCATCTTTACCTACAGCCTTATATCCTAATTCCCAACCTATTTCTGCATTAATCCATTCATCGTCTCTACCTAATTCTTTTGCTACATTTAAATAATACAGTGCTTCTTCTGGGTTTGAATTTTCTATTTTTCCATAAATCCAACCTATTTGAGAATTTAAAAAAATCTTCTCATCTGTATTATCATTTGTTTTATCTCCATTAATTATCTCTAAAACTTTTTTTAAGTTTTCAATAGCCTCTTCATATTTTCCTAAAAGACGATAGCAAAACGCAATTTGAGAGTTATAACGGATAATTTCTTTAAGATTATTTTCCTTTTCCAGAGCACGATTATATTTTTCTATAGCTTCATTATATTTCTTTAATCCTATTAAACAGAAACCATATTCACTATTAAACCAACTATCATCTCTACCTAATTTTTCAAGTTTTTTAAGATATTCTAGTGCATTCTCATACTTTTCTATTCCATTATAAAGCCATACTAATTCTGATAATAACCAAACATTTTTATCCTTACTTATTTTATTTGCTTCTAAATAATATTTTAAAGCTTTATCATAATTATTTAATTCCTTATAACAATATCCTATTTCAACATATACCCATTCACTATTTTCTCCTAAGTCTAGAGCCTTAAAATTCTCTTTTAAAGCCTCTTCATATCTTCCTAGACAACGATATGTCCAAGCAATTTGAGAAAGTAACCAAGTATTGCTTGGTGCAATTTCTATAGCTCTAAGATAGTGCTCTAATGATTCTTCTAGTTTATTTAGTTCTCCTAGACAATAGCCTAATTCAGAATGTATCCAAAGGTCATCTCTACCTAGACTAATAGCTCTTTTTAATAAGTCTTCAGCTGTATGATAATCTGTAAATTTATTATATAAGAAAGCTAAATATGAATAACATTCTATTTTCTTATCATCTGTTGTCATATAATCTTTTGCTTTTAATGCATAATTTAAGGCTTTCTTTTGATTATCTAAATCATCTTCACCAAATTTTACTTGCTTCGATAGATTAATATAAATATCCATTAAAAAGTCTTTAATATTCTCATCTTCTGGCTCTAAATTATATGCTTTTAAAAAATACTCTTCTGCTTTTTCATAATCTTCTAAATAAAAATATGAACAACCCATTCTATAATTCCAAAGCATAGTATTTTTCTCCTCTTTTTCTATGCTTTTTAATACTTCTATTGCTTTTTCATAATTTTGAACATTTATATATGCTCTAGCTAATTGTCCTATTATTTCATTGTTTAATTGTTCAGTTGGAAGTGCTTCTATCATATCTATTATTTCTTGGTGTTTATCTAAATCAGATAAATTTTCAACTTTTTTTAGTAGAGTATCTTTTTCCATTTTTTACCTCTCTTTACAATGATATTCACGTATATTATAGCATATTTTTTAAAACTTGATTTTTCAAAGAAATTCTGATATAATACACTACAAACTTGATGTATTCGATTTTAAATCACAAGGGAATTAATAATTGCTTACCCATATTTGCAACTTATTTTTTCCCTTTATTTAATAGTTTTAAGGAGGTTTTTATGAAAATATTAAGAACCTATATAAAAGAAAATATAGGAATTTTATCTTTAGGTGCAATATTTCTTACATTGAATACTTTTGCAACCTTGGCTATACCTTTTCAAATTTCTAATATAATAAATTTAGGTATAATGAAAAAAGATATAGATATGGTCTATTCTACGAGTATAAAAATGGTAATTATATTGATTGTTGGAACTGCAACTGGAATTATAGCTAATCACTTCGTAGCTCTCTTTGCCACTAACTTTACAAAGAAAAATAGAAAATTACTGATAAGAAATCTTGAATCTTTAACAGTTGACCAAGTCAATGATTTTGGAGTTGCTTCTTTAGTAACTCGTATGGGAAATGACAACAATAATGCTCAAAGACTTATAGTAGCATTTTTTCAAATGATATTACCTAGTCCAATAATGGCAGTAATATCTATATTTATGACAATAAAGTTATCACCAACTTTAGCCTTGATACCTTTATTTACAATCTTAGTTTTTGCTCTTGCAATAGTTTTAACTCTATTTAAATCTTTACCATATATTTTAAAAGTTCAAAAAAAATTAGATAGGATGACTTTAGTTTTAAGAGAAAGATTCATTGGAGCTAAAATCATAAGAGCCTTTGATAATTCTAAAAAAGAAAGAGATAAATTCAATGATGTAGCTCAAGAGTACACAGATAACTATATCATTATAAATAAAAAGTTTGCTCTACTTTCACCTATGGCTTTTGCACTTATGTCTGTTGTTATAACTTTAATAATTTTCTTTGGTGCTATGAAAGTCTTAAATAATACCTTAGAAATTGGTTCTATAACAGCCATTGTTGAATATTCATTGACTACTATAGCTGCTCTTATTATGTCTTCTATGGTTTTGGTTCAAATGCCAAAGGCTGTTGTTTCAATAGAAAGAATTGAAGAAGTTTTAAATGTTACAAGTGAAATAAAGGATAAAGAAGAATTAAAAGATAATTCTTACTATGAAGATATTTTAAAACAAAATCCTATATCTTTAACTTTTGACAATGTATGTTTTAGATATAAGGGTGCAGAAAAACAAATTTTAAAGAACATTTCCTTTTCTGTAAAAGCTGGAGAAAGATTTGCTATAGTTGGAGCAACAGGTTCTGGAAAATCTACAATAGCAAAGGTTTTACTTAGATTAAATGATATAGAAAGTGGAAGAATCTTAATAAATGGAGTCGATGCCTTAGATTTACCTTTAAATTGTCTAAGAAATCAAATTTCATATACCCCACAAAAAGCATATATTTTTAGTGGAAAAATAAAGGATAACTTTAGATTTACTAATAAAAATATGACTGACGAAGAAATGATTAAAATTGCAAAGATTGCTCAATCTTATGATTTTATTGACTCTTTACCTGATAAGTTTGATTCTTTTGTAGCTCAAGGAGGAATAAATTTCTCTGGTGGGCAAAAACAAAGATTATCTATTGCAAGAGCCTTATCAAAAGATGCAAATATTTACTTATTTGATGACAGTTTCTCTGCTCTTGACTATGCAACAGATGCTAAACTTCGTAAGGAATTAAAAACTTTCTTAAAGGATAAAATAACTATTATCATAGCACAAAGACTAAATACTATAGCTGATGCTGATAAGATAATCGTTTTAAAGGATAGTGAAATTACAGGAATGGGAACTCATCAAGAGTTACTAGAAAGCAATCAAGAATATATTGAGCTTGCTAAGTCGCAAGGAATATTAGAATAAGGAGGTTGAAAATGTCTAAAAAGAAAAATCAAAATGAAGATAGTATAAAGAATTTTAAAAAAGCTGTTTCTAATTTATTATCACTTTTAGGTGAAAGAAAAGTTCCATTTTTAATCTCTGTTGTTGCTAATATAATATCTACAGTTTTAGTAGTTGCTATCCCTTGGACATCAGCTGTTGCCATAGATGACATTGTAAAAATACTTAATGATAATACTATTATTGATAAATGGTCTGCTGTCTTTGGTTTTCTTATAAAGCCAGTTTCTTTATTAGGAATAATAGCTGTATCAATCTTTGCTTTAAGTTATTTACAAGAATATATATCAGCAATATTGGGAGAGGAAGTTGCTCAATCTCTTAGAGTAAAATTAAGTAGAAAGTTTACAAAGCTACCTATGAATTTCTTTGACACAAATCAAGTTGGAGATATTCTAAGTAAACTTACAACAGATATTGAAAAGGTTGCAGAAGTTATAGGATCAAGTTTTACAAGATTCGTTTACTCATTTTTAATAATGATTCTTGTTATAATTATGCTATTTACCATAAATGTAAAATTAACTTTGTTAGTTTTGGCTATTCTTTTAGTAAGTATTGTAGTTACATACTATGTTTCAAAGTTAACACAAAAAATATTCTCTCAAGATGTGAAATCTCTTTCCGAATTGAGTTCACTGACAGAAGAGGCTTTAACAGGAAATCTAGTTGTACAAGCTTTTAATAAGCAAGAAGATATCATAACTAGTATAGATGAATCTATTGAAAAACAATATGTTGCTGCAAAAACACTTGAGTTTACAATTTTTTCAATATACCCTTCTATTAGATTTATAACTCAAATAGCCTTTGTTACATCAGCAGTTATGTCAGCTATACTTGTAATAAATGGTCATCTTACTTTAGGACTTGCTCAGGCATTTTTACAATATATTACTCAAATATCTGAGCCTGTTACAACTTCTGCCTATATTATAAATTCTTTACAGAATGCTTTAGTTTCTGTTGAAAGAGTCTATGACATTTTAGAATTACCTGAAGAAAAAGAATTAACTGAGGATACTCATTTACTAGATAATACTAAGGGACAAATTGTATTTGAAAATGTTTCTTTTGGATATAGTAAAGATAAGCTTTTAATGAAAAATGTTAATTTTACTGCAAAGGCTGAACAAATGGTTGCCATAGTTGGACCTACTGGTGCTGGTAAAACAACCCTAATAAACTTACTTATGAGATTCTATGATGTAAATGGAGGTAGAATTTTATTTGATGGTGTTGATATTTCAAAGGTTACAAGAAAAGAGTTAAGAGCAAACTTTGGTATGGTTCTACAAGACACTTGGTTATTTAAAGGAACTATTGCTGAAAATATTGCTTACGGAAAACCTGATGCCACTCGTGAAGAAATAATAGAAGCTGCTAAGCTAGCAAAATGTGATAGTTTTATCAGAAAATTACCACAAGGTTATGATACTATAATAACAAGTGAAAATGGTATGGTTTCTCAAGGTGAACAACAGTTATTAACTATAGCTCGTACAATTTTACCTAATCCAAAAGTTATGATACTAGATGAAGCTACTTCAAGTATAGATACTAAAACTGAAAAAGATATTCAAGCTGTCATCAGTCAACTTATGAAAGGAAGAACAAGTTTTGTTATTGCTCATAGACTTTCAACTATTCGTAATGCAGATTTAATTCTAGTTATGAAAGATGGAGATATAGTTGAACAAGGTAATCATGATGAACTTATGACTGTTAATGGTATCTATGCAAACTTATACAATACACAATTTAGTTCTTAATTTCTTAGCATTTTAAAGAACATATCTCATATTTAATTTTTAAAATCAAAGAGCTTGCTGCAAAAATTGAATTTCAATTTAAAAGTAAAAAATAAGTGAGTTACATTATAATTTATTATTAGAAATTTTCTTTGAGTAAATAATTAATAGTTTTCAATAAGATTACTGCGACGTCCTATAATGTTGAAAGAGCCTTTGT
>ERZ772906.139-NODE-139-length-43931-cov-3.821862_pt1 | contig 43931 bp, 35 predicted proteins | sample MGYA00511338_ERZ772906 | MGnify/ENA primary metagenome ERZ772906 (study PRJEB29015, sample SAMEA2738076) | human oral metagenome | biome: human oral; feature: human-associated habitat; material: saliva | place: China | collected 2212 ... | reverse complement strand
GGCTTGAGCGCCAATGTAAGAAATCACAGAGGTGGCATTAGCGGCAGCAAAAATTAGAGCATCCTTAAACTTTTTACCATCCAGGGTGGCGGACAAAAATCCTGCACCAAAGGCATCACCTGCACCAGTGGTGTCTTTCGGAGTCTTCATTTCATATTCAGCGAGACGATAAGTTTCCTTACCGTTGGTAGCGATGGACCCACGAGCGCCGGCGGTGATAATCACGGTTTTAACATAACGAGCTAGTTTAACCAACAACTCTTCGAGGATTTCCCCGCCGATCAAGGTTTTAGCCTCTTTTTCGTTCAAGATTAAAACATCGACATCTTGGAGCAGACCCAAAAGTTTCTTCTTTTCAGCAATTTCTTCCATGCCGGGGTTCCACATAATCTTAATATCTTTTTCTTTGGCTTTTTCAAAAAACTTCAGAGCGGTATTCATATCGCCATTCAGACTGGTAACATAGAGCCAATCTGGATTAGACAGATCAAGATCAGAAGCTTCGAGCTTAGTAAAGCTTTCCGAAGCACCACGACAGGTTAAAATAGTACGCTTGCCGGTTTCAGAATCGAGCAAAATCACTGAAATGCCAGTCTTTTTGCGGGTAAAATTTAAGTAGCTAGTGTCGACGTTTTCGTTTTGGAGAAAATTCAAAATAGCATTGGCGGCACTATCACGACCAAAATTAGAAATCACAATAGTTTCGTGACCATGTCTAGCAAAATTCGTGGCAGCATTGACCGCACCACCGCCAACCTCGAAACTGTTTTTATCGATCGTCAGCTTCTCGCCGGTCTTAATCTCGCCAAGATCGTTGTGGTCGATCATATAGATGTCTTGCAAGACACTACCGAGGCAAACTACGCGACTCATAGGAAGACCCCACGTTTTTTAGCTTCTGCCACCAAGGCCTCATAGGCAGCCTTTTTATCTTCGGGCTGAGAAAGTGCGGAACCAACATTGATGACATTCACCTCGTAATTCGCGAGCGCGCGCACGTTAGTCAGATTAGCACCGCCATCCCAACCAATCTCAATATCAGGCTTGATACTACGAATAATTTTGACTTTTTCGGCCTGCAAAATATCGGCCTTAGCGCCTTGCTGGCCGAGATTACCGGCAAAAATCAGGGCATGGTCGGCGACTTCGAGATATTTTTTAACTAGACCTGGATAGGTGGTAGGTAGAATCGCCACACCCGTCTTTATTCCAGCTTTTTTCAATTGCTCAAAAATAGGAAGTAAGTCCTCGGAAGCCTCGGCATGAAAAATCGCTAGGTGTGGATGAAGGCGTAAGACTTCAGACAAGTGATCGCTCGGACGAATAGCCATAATGTGCAGGTCAAATTGAATACCGTTCGGAAGCTGTGAAATTGAGCTTTCCGGTACGCTGCGATTTGGCGTAAAGGTGCCATCCATCAGATCAATTTGAATACGCTTAGCAAATGAAATATAGGCCTTCATTTGCTCAACAAAAACATTCGTGTCATCGGTTAGAATCGTTGGTACGATAATTGTATCCTCACCCATATTTGTCCTTTTTAGTAAATATTTTCCTCATCCAGGCGCTGATTACGACGGATGTAGCGTTCTTCTGGAATGAATGGTTCTTCCAAAAATCCTGTAACGGACGCCTTAATTTCTTCCTCTGACATATAGTCTGAAGAAAGACAGAGGACATTGGCGTCATTATGTTTACGGCCGATACGAGACAAAGATTCGGTATAGCCACAAATCGCGCGAATGCCACGGAAGCGGTTGGCTTGAATCGAAATGCCATGAGCGGAACCGCAAATCAGAAAGCCACGCGCGGTAGGATTTTCACGCACCGCACGAGAGACGGCAATTGCGGAATCGTTAAAATCGTCGCCTGGCTGAATCGTGAGAGGACCGAGATCAGTCACCTCGATATTCATTTCTGGATGGTGATTTTGATATTCAGCCAAAAAAGTCAGAAGACGTTGCTTAACAGTAAATCCACGGTGATCAGAGGCGACGTAGAGTTGCATTTTATTCCTTTCCAAAATCAGCAGTTAATTCGACGAGACGGTTAGAATAGCCCCATTCGTTGTCATACCAAGCCACAATCTTGATAAAATCGCCGTCCACTACATCAATAAGTGGGAGATCGACAATACAAGAGTGTGAATCACCACGATAATCGGATGAAACTAATTCTTCATGAGAAATACCAAGAATGCCCTCATAGAATGGCTCGCTGGCAACTTTTTCGAAAAGTTTGGTGAGCTCTTCCTTGGTGGTAGTACGAGAAAGTACAGCGGTAATATCAGCAAGCGAGACTACAGGGGTCGGGACGCGAACAGAAAGACCATTGAACTTGCCCTTGAGGCTTGGAATGGTTAAGGCTGCAGCTTTCGAGGCACCGGTAGTAGTTGGCACGATATTTTCAGCAGCCGAACGTGCTTCACGAAGATCTTTGGCTGGAGCATCGAGCAGACGCTGTGAACCAGTATAGGAATGTACTGTGGTCATCATGGCTTTCTTGACACCAAAATTATCCTCAAGCACCTTCATAATTGGCGCAATGCAGTTCGTGGTGCAAGAAGCGTTAGAAAGAACCTTATCTTCTTTAGTAACTTCACCTTCGTTCACGCCAAGTACGATAGTTTTAGCACCTTCACCCTTAGCAGGAGCAGAAATCACTACCTTGCGAGCGCCGGCAGTGAGATGAGCTTTAGCTTTTTCTGGATCAGTGAAGAAACCAGTGGATTCAATCACTACATCGACGCCTAATTCACCCCAAGCGAGATTAGCTGGGTCTTTTTCAGAAAAGACGCGGATTTTTTTGCCATCCACGATAATATTTTGATCATCAAAAGTCACTTCACGACTGTAAGTACCATAGCTAGAATCATGCTTGAGAAGAAAAGCGAGCGTTTTAGTGTCGGTCAAATCATTGATAGCTACAACTTCGAGATCACGTCGCATCAAAGCAATTTTTAAAGCATTTCGACCAATGCGGCCAAAACCATTGATTGCAATTTTAATCATTTTCCTCCTTTTTTCTTTTATTATAGCATAAGAGAGTTCAGAGAAACAAAAAAAATACCACCTCGAAGAGGTGGTATTTTCGTACTCGTAATTTAAGCGCGAGCAAAGTGGGCAAAAGCACGGTTGGCTTCGGCCATGCGGTGAGTGTCTTCCTTTTTCTTGAAAGCGGCACCAGCACCGTTGAAAGCGTCGACGATTTCAGCTTCGAGACGGCGTGAGTATGGCATACCCTTGCGAGAACGAGCTGATTGCACGAGCCAAGAAAAGGCAAAGTGCATTTGACGGTGACCAGAAATTGGGAATGGAATTTGGTAGTTAGCACCACCGACTCGGCGGGATTTAACTTCGAAATCTGGAGAAACGTTAGCGACAGCCTTTTCGAGGACTTCGACTGGATTCTCAGAGTTCAATTTCTTAGCAGCACCTTCGATCGCAGCGTAAACTGCACGTTCAGAAGCTTGCTTTTTACCATCAAGCATTGATTTGTTAATCAAGCGTTGAACGAGGACTGACTGATATTTGCGATCAGGCATCACCTTACGTTCGAGAGATTTGGTAGTTTTACGTGGCATAATTACTTACCCTCCTTCTTAGCGCCGTACTTAGAGCGGCCTTGCTTACGACCATTAACACCTTGAAGGTCGAGAGTACCACGAACGATGTGATAGCGGACACCTGGAAGGTCAGGCACACGACCACCACGAACGAGCACTACAGCGTGTTCCTGAAGGTTGTGACCTTCACCACCGATGTAAGCCCAAACTTCTTGACCGTTGGTAAGACGCACACGAGCGACTTTACGAAGAGCAGAGTTAGGTTTCTTTGGGGTTTTGGTAGTAACCTTGATACAAACACCACGCTTGAAAGGTGAAGCTTGGTTGTAGTAACGAGTTTTAAGAGTGTTGACGATAGAACCAAGGGCTGGTGACTTAGACTTTCTAGCAGCAACCTTACGAGGTTTACGGATCAACTGATTAATTGTTGGCATTAGTTTCCTCTTGTGTTATTGATAAAAATCTGATTCTTCATCAGTGGTGAAGCTCTAGATAAAACTTCACAGCTTGAATAGCTATAATACGATATTTTACAACCTCAAGCGAGCCTTTTCTTTACAGCAGTAGAATTGGCTTGAAACTCGTTAGTTATTATACCTATATTCGTGAATTTTGTCAAAAAAATACGGCTATTTTTGGACCGTATTTATAAATCAAATTAGCTAGATTTCTTGGATTTGGTTTTTGCGGTGGTTTTTGAGGAGGTTTTTCCGGCACGTGTGGCAGGTTTTTCGATTAAGATGCGATGATTAGCGTCATCAGTAATGGTTTTACCATAGGTACGAGATTGATTGTCGCTAATTTCTAAATCACCGAGGTCGTCATTTTCGAGATTTTGACTGATTTTCGACTCAAGAAAAAGCTTTAGCAGTGCCCAGACCACCACATTGGTCGCAAGCGCGATAAAACTAATCAATGGAATAATTAATAATGCAACACCAAGTGCGCGATCAAGAAGAGAAACCACGGCTGCAAGTAAAAAGAAAACTAAGGCGACCAGACCATAAGTGGTCTCAATCAGGGTCAATTCTTGCTTATTTTGATAAAGTTTTTTGAGATATTTGACAATTCCAAGTTGCATAATGCTTATATTATATCACATTTTAGCATAATTACAATAGGTACGTATTAACTCACAACCTTCGCAACATAGATTGGCAAAATTTTACCAACAATAAAAAAATACCCCCTCGGTAGAGGGGGATTGTGAGTTTAAAGAAAAGTTGTATTACTCCTTAGAGATATCAGCTTCATGAGCTGAACCCTGCGCTTTAATCGGGTCCGCGACGGCAGCAACTAGCTTCTTTACAGTCTCAGTGACTTCCTCGCCATTGAGCGCCTGATTCTGCATGTCCGCCTGAGCGAAAATCTGGGGAATACGCCCAAGAACACTAGTTAGCAAATCGCCACCACTTTCTTGTTTTACACCACCACCAAAGTCGTAGAACTTGGCGTTCTTACCAACCTCAGCCATGACGGTTGCGACATTCGTTGCAACCTGAACACGAGTATTCTGCTCAATTTCGATTTTCTTCAGTTCGAAATTAACCTTGTCGTTAGCCGCCTGAGCATCAGAGAGTGCACGGGCCGCTTCGGCTTCTGCTTTTCCCTTAGCCTCGATAGTCTCAGCTTCTGCTTTACCTTTTGCGGCGATAGCTGCGGCATCAGCCTCACCCTTTGCCTTAGTGGCAGTGGCTTCAGCTTCCGCCTGAACCTTGATTGCTTCGGCTTCTGCGGCTGCTTCTGTCTTGCGGGCAGTAGCGGAACCTTCAGCCTCAGTCTTGCGAGCTTCAGCAGTAGCAATAGCTTCACGTGTTTTACGCATAGCGGCAGCTTCCGCTTCACCAGCAGCAGTTAATTTCTTGGCCTCAGCCTGACCAGCGGCGTTGACTTTCTGAGCCTCGGCATCACCAGAGGCTTCTGCCTTTTTACGCTCAGCCTCAGCCTGAGCGGAGATGATCGTGGTACGTTTCGCTGTTTCAGCACGGGTAACTTCAACCTCTTGCTGCTTCAGTGCGGCGAGATTGGCTTGTTCAGCCTGCATCACGGCGACAGCACCTTTCTTTTCCTCAAGCTGCTGATTAATAGCTTGTTGCTCGAGTTCGCCGGCCATTTCAGACTTGGCCTGTTCGCGAGCGGTTTCGGCCTTGAACTGGGCCTTACGGACATCAGTATCGCGCTGACGTTCAGCAACGGCAACCTGAGCATCCAGCTCTTTCTCCTGAGCGGCACGATTAGTCTCGGCACGTTTCTCGCGCATAGACTGCTCGGCCTCCGCAGAGATATTAGCCGAATCACGCCTTCTAGTCTCGCGATCCTTGGCTGCCAGATCCTGATAATAAGTACTATCCTTGGCATCTTCAACCTCATGAATCGAAAGAATAGTATTAAAACCAAGATCTTTCATCTGAGCTGAAATAGACTCCTTAACCTGATCATCGAGTTTATCCTTCCCATTCATAACTTCCTCTGGTGTCATTTTTGCAATAACAGCGCGAACACCACCGGAAACAACATCGAGAATAACACGCTCAAGCTCGTGGTCGTTCTTATCGAGAAAATTACAAACTGCACGCTGGAGACTTGCATTAGATGAAGTATCGGGGCTATAAGCCACAGCCCAGTCAATCTGAATCGGTACACCAGTTTGCGTTTTAGTGACATCGCCCTCCACTTTGGCTGTACGAACACATAAGTCGAAATACTTCGCTTTCTGGATAAAAGGAATAACGACTCGGCCGCCAGCCCGCTTAATTGTGGGGTTACCCTCTTTGTCAGTAGCGCCGACTCCGGAAACAACTAGCGCTTCATTACCGTTGGCAGTTTTAATCATTGCAAACAAGGCGATGATAATAACCAAGGTAATTATTGCGCCAATGATGATGGGGAAAAAATTTGTTACTTCCATACTACATACCTCCTTAGGATATTGAAATAATGTGGACTGAAACAAGACTAGGGTGAACACGTTAATTTTAAAACTCACAAAGATACTAAAGAACGCCACCCAATCAGTTATTTTTACAATATATATACAAATACGTCAATATGCACCCTGAATTAACATCTCCAGCGCAACACCTTAGGGATTTAGAATAGAAAGCTATCTCATAATAAGACTTAGCTACGTATTTTACGGATTATTGCAATATAATAAGAGTATGATAATCTATGACTCATCTTCAGAAACTGTTTTCGGACCATGTAATCTTAAGCTCGATGCTAAACCAGATAAATGTCTCTTAATTTTCGATGATGAGATCTGGGATGATTATGTTTTGACGAATAAAAATCTTGCAACTTTTTCTGCCAGGAACACTTATGGCAGAATTTTTGATACCTACCGCTACCTCAATATGGATGGTGAAAAAATTCTATTAGTTTATCCTACGACTGGCTCGGCTGGAAGTGTCTGTGATATGGAACTTTTAATTGCTAGTGGCATAAAAAAGTTTGTTGCTTTCGGCGCCTGTGGTCGACTGGACAAAAATATTGCAAAAAATACGATTATTCTTCCCACCGCTGCGTATCGCGAAGAAGGGACTAGTTATCACTATCTGCCAGATTCGGATGAAATTGAGGTGGATAAGTCGCTTCTGCAGAAGGCAAAATCAGTTTTTGATAAAACTATTTTAACTGTAATAGAAGGTAAAATCTGGACCACGGACGCGGTTTATCGTGAGACTTATGGTAAAGTAAAATTAATGCAAGAACGTGGCTGTCTCGGAGTTGACATGGAACTCTCTGCTCTACTTGCGCTGGCCAAATATCGAGACGTAAAATTCTTTCAATTTTTGATTGGCGAGGATGCCGTGGGCGGCGAAATAGTTTCTCCACTTGAGCGAAACAATCAAGAGATTTTTAATGCCGCTATTTCCTTATTGCTCAATATTTAAAAAGTAATCGTTGTAATTCTACTACGCACCATGCAAATAGATAATATAGATTTATTTGAATGCAAACAAAAAGCCCCGACTGGTTGCCGGGGACTATTTGTTTTTAGATAGGAATGATTTTAGATAAGTTTGGAACTATGGAACTCGCGCTTAAGATAGTAATAGCGATCTTGGCTGAGTTTTCCTGTATTAAACAAATCGCCTAACATCAGGAACATGTAGGCATTATGCCCATCCGAATAGAAGTAGTACTTACTACCGGAGACGGTTGTGGCGCACATTAGATCATGTGGAATACCATTGTGATTGCCGTGCTCAATTCTCTCCATCAATTCAACATCCGAAGTGAAAATCTCGTCTCCATCGTTGAATCCTTTACGCCCGAACACCCTTCCGCCCAGCATACATTTTCCGGGTATCTTAAGTTTGTCAGCTGCGGGGTCTTCCCAAAATTTTGCAAATGCCTTCGCAATGGCGGTACGGTTGTCATAACCATTAACCTTCTCAAAATAGAGCTCCCATTCCTTAATCATAGGATTATATGCCATATTAGTCACCTCCTTGGTCTCTGTTAAAATGTTGCCTACAGTTTCAATACTCATAGTGTAAACCTCCGTAAATAGTAGTTTTGGAACATATGTAAAGTTTAGACTAAAGCCTAAAAACTAAAGGGGGGAGTATAACATAAAAGTGATTATAATCTTTCCTTCAAAAACTTTTCAATGTACTCACCTTCTTAGTGCTAGACTTGAGTCTATTGCTCAATTGATTGTATAGTAACATAAACACTTTGATTTGTCAATATACGAGAATACTTTTCTTCAGAAAAGCAAGTGCGACGACAACTTCTAAAATTGACACCCAACTCTTATCCTCAAGTAAAACACTTTAGGATGTTAACTCAGGTTTAATCTTGACAATTTAGCAAAAACATGATAAACTATGTGCAATTCGTCTATTTGTGACGGATTCGAATTTTAAGATTATTGATTTTGGACGTAAGTTCCGCATTAGGACATAAGTTCTATTTTGAGGCGTAAGCCAAGCATATTTAGAAAAGGGCCCTTGAGGTTCCGCCCATCTCAAAGAGAATGGGTGCCGCTTTCACGACCATAAGTTCCTCAGGAACGAAAGTCGCGGTTAGAAAGGTCATCCATATGATGAACCTAAACTTCCTTACCCTCGATACCATTACCCGTATTTCTACCAATGCCACTGATCTTAGCATACATTATGCTCCGAATCGCGGCGATGGCAAGGAAGAATATCGAATCAGAATTAGTTATGCAAATAACTATGGTGCTTCGATATTCAAACAGGTAACAATCGACGACTCATTACCTCATTCCGACGAGCAAGGTAGAGTGCGTTACTATTGGGAGATCGCAATCCTATATCGTGACGAGCTTTGCTATTGCCTTGAAGATGAGGAGGGAGATCGTGATTGTATCATGGGCTATTACTGTACTGAAGAAGAATTGGTTGAATTATGTAACCAAATCCGATACAGACAGCAATAACCCAGGTGGTTTGAGGGGTGCGGACCTTCGGGTCCGCACTGCTTTAAAGCAGTCAGATATATCTATTATGACTACCTTCTATTCGAAGGATGAATAATTGAACTACAATAATCTTACAAATTCATTCCTACCCTCGACTTTTAGTCGGGGGTCTTTTTTTGATAAAAATAACCCGCCGCTCTAACCCCTCAAATGTAACACTTTGAGATGTTAGTTCAGATTGTGAGTGAATATGGAATATTTGACAAAAATCTATAAATATGCTAATATATGAACATATTGAGTTATAAATCAACCCAATAGATAAGCACCTTAAAACATTTAGTTTTCAGTATTATCTGAATGTTTGATTGTGCTTCTAGCGAAAAACAAAAAGGAGGATTATTATGTCCATTAAAAAATGTAACCTTGAAACCAATTCAAAATCAAACCAACCAATCATATGTTGGAATTGGCATCTAGAATCACTAAACGGTGATAGATCGTTAGATGATGAAATTTCTCAAAAATATTCTGACCTTAGGTATGAATTAGCAGAAGAGGCAGAATTTCCAGAAGAAACAGTGGTCAAATATTCTATATATTCTCAGGAAGAAAACGTAGACAATAAGAATAAGGATTTCTTTTTAAAGAAACTGGTAAAGAGTTCTTTATCTGTCTCTGAGAAAAAACAGCTTCTCATGGATTATTTTCACCAGATATCTGGCAGTATTGATGAGACTACAGAGGCTATGATTAATCACACCATAGACTATGATGTTTTTGAAGCTACCTCTAAGTCTGGGAAAAAATATTACCTTTTCGAAGAGTTTAGACTTATTGATCCAGAAAATGCTAATCTTAACCTTATTTGGACCTATAATCTTCTTGGTATTGACTCTTATTATGAAGAGTGATTTCTGATTAACTAAATGCTTACTGAGCCCTGCTATGACAGCAGAGCTCTTTTTTTGATAAAAATAACCCCGATTTTTAGTCGGGGTTATCTTCTAACCTACGGAATTATTTAGTGTTTTCCTGGACGAGGAAGTTCAAGGTTTTCTCGATAGTGAGACGGTTTTTAATGTCTTGGCGGACATTAGGATTCTTCAAACTTTCGATAGCTTCTTTAGATTTTTTGTAAACTTCTTTGAGCTCATTAATCTTAGCTTCAACAATCTCGTCTTCGACTTCGATTTTTTGGTCACGGGCCAGAATTTGCAAGACTAGAGAAGCCTTCACACGCTTTTCGGCGAGATTTTTCACTTCTTTCATCCATTCTTCTTCGGTTTGGCCGCTTTGCTTGAGATAATCTTCAAGAGTAAAACCTTGAGCCTTAGCGTTCTGCTCCATATCTTGGCGAATGAAGCGGATTTGATCTTCGATTAAAATAGCTGGTGCCTCAACCTTGCTGGATTTAACAAGAGCTTCAACAAGATCATCTTTGAATTTTTCGTCAGCCTTGACGCGGTTTTGCTCGGTGAGATTTTTCTCAATATCGGCCTTCAAAGCATCAAAAGTTTCGAACGGACCACATTTTTTGGCAAATTCATCATCAAGTTCTGGAAGCTTAAATTCATTGATTTGCTTGACTAAGACATTAAAGATAGTCTTCTTGCCGGCAAGATTTTCGGCGTGGTAATCTTTAGGGAAGGTAAGTTCGAGATCGAAACGGTCACCAGTTTCATGACCAACAATTCCCTCTTCAAAACCTGGGATAAAGGCGTGGGAGCCGAGTTTTAATTTAAAATCTTTGGCGGCACCACCTTCGAATTTTACGCCATCGAGAGAGCCTTCGAAATCAATCACCACTTCGTCGCCCATCTTGGCAGCACGCTTGACTGGAGCTTTTTCCGCATAAGCCTCACGCACGCGAGCGATTACATCCATCACGTCAGCCTCTTTAACTGCAATGTCTTCACGTTTGACTTTTAATTTCTTGAAATCACCGAGTTTAATGTCTGGCAAGATATCAGCCTCAGCCTTATATTCAAGAGTCTCATCAGGGACAAATTTGGTAATTTCCACATTAGGAATCATCAATGGAGCCTTCTTAGCCTCTGAAAAAGCGAGTGGTACGGTGCGACGAACAGCAATGTCGGCAGTAGTAGAAGCGAGGTCATTAGGATTGATGTGTTTTTCAGCGATTTCGGCAGGAACTTTACCCTTACGGAAGCCCTGAACATTAACTTCCTTAGCAAGACGAGCCACAGCCTGTTCCTTAGCAGTCTGCAAATCGTTCTTATCTAGAGTAACGGTAATTTCCACCTTAGTCTCAGATATATTCTTTGTAGTAACTTTCATGCCTTAATTATAACATATCGAGAAATAGTTATATTTACAACATTTGCTGTGGAAAACCATTAGCTTAATATTCAATAAAGCCAATCAGTGGAGCTTCACGTAGATGACGTACAAAATTGGTCAGTGTAGCACCCTGTTTGACCCCAGGAGACATAATATTGTCGGGGTCGAAGGTTTGGCGAATTTGATGATAAAATTCTTTAATCTCTAAATCAGTATGTGAGCTAGTGATTACACTTAGTGTACGACCTTCGGCGAAGCCACCCGCAAGCGATCCGCCGACTTCGTAGACAATCTTAGCGTAAGACTGCAAGAAGAAAATGAGATTTTTGCGATTCAAAATGTCGGTAAGGTCAAATTCTGGTCGAATCGAATAAAGATCGGTGAGAAGTGAGCCAAAAACAGGTAGGTTTTGATGGAATTTTTGTTCAAGAGGCTGCAGATTACGCAGAAAATCTGGCAATTTTTCGGCTGGAATCGAAGTCTTATCGACGATGGCGAGTTTTTCTGCTGTATCGTGACTATTGAGGTATAATTTGAGGCCAAAATTAAAATTATTAAAATCGGCTTTGTATTTTTCCTGATCGACGTAGGACTTATCGGCCAAGGGACGTAATTTTTCAATCTCGCGGTCAATCTTTCTAATACGGAAAAAGTTTTCGGCAAAATCTAGATAGATATAAAATTTGGCGGTAGATTGAGCGGTGGCAGTATTTGACTCGAGTAATTTAGCCTTGCGACCGAGGCTCTCGAGTGTCTTGAATATGCGACCGTCATAAAGATTCATGGTGCGTGGTTCAAGCTCTTTGGCTTTTTCAGAAAAGGCGAGGGCTTGATTAATTGAAGTAAATTCAAAAACATACTGGCGAGTATGATATTGAATTGGCTGAACCTTTAAAATTACCTCTGTAATAACCCCGAGAGTACCTTGGGCGCCAAAGAAAATTGGCAGCACATCGAACGGCTTATTTTCGCGGTTTACCTCGGTCACCATACGATAACCGGAGCGATTATGGACGGATTCACGAATTTTGGCGATTACTGCCTGATTTTTCTCAGTCAAGTCATAGATGGTGGTATTGGTTTTGGCGTTTTGATCATCTGCTTTCAACTGAGCCAATTTAATACCACGCTTAGTCAGGCTAGTAGTCTGGAAAATTTCACCATTTGGTAAAACTACTTCGATACGATCAGTGAAATAATAGATGCTGCCGTATTTTTTGGCGGCCTCATCGATGAGAGCGGTGGAAATTAGGCCACCGATGGTCTGTTTTCTAGAGGCCACTACAGGAAGTTCTAGGCCGAAGAGTGCCAGTGCATCGTTTAATTCACCGAGGGTGATGCCAGCTTTTACGCGGACCAGACTTTCACGCGTATCAATTTCTTCGATGGTGTTAAATTTTTCCATAGAAATTAAGAGACCGTCAGTCAGATCGGCACCCGTAGTGTCGAGACCAGCGCCACGTACACCGATTGGCAGTTTATAACCTTTTTTGGCCAATTTAGCACTAAAACGCAAGATAAACTGAATGTCTTCTGCAGTTTTCGGAATGCAAAGAAAGCGCGGCATCATTTCCAAGACGCTCATATCACGCGAATAGGCTGCAAGAATCTCCGGTTTATCAGTGACAAGACCAGAAATATGCGCATTCAAAAACTTCGCAAGTTTATTCATGACCACCCTTTTTCATTAGTAATATTTTAGCATAGGCTTTTTAATTTTTGTAGTTGAATTCTGGAATAATTCTGGTTTGACTTTGGTGAATGAATTTTTCGTCGGCTAACTACTATTTTAGGACCACAGAATTTTCACCGACTAATTCCTTTAAGCCGGAGATTAATTCGGGGCTAGCCTCAATGCGGAATGGCATGCGGAGCGGTTTTTTAATTTCGCCATCTTTGAGTACGAGAATAATTTCCGAAAAACCTGGCGATTCATCACAAAGTTCACGAATCGAGGTGAGGGTCGCGGTATTTTGGGGATTTTCCACCAGAACGAAGAGTTTAAGACTGCGCGGATCAGCTTCTGGTGCGATGATGCGCTTCGGGGCCTCGGATTCTACCGATGCGGTTTCGACTTTCGCGGTTTCCGTGGCGCTAGATTTAGCAGTATCGGATTTAGTTGGAGCGGATTTAGTAGCTGCAGGCTTAGCTGTTTTTGCAGTATTAACACTTGACTTAGCATCAGATGCAGATTTGTCAGAATCGCTTTTCTTGGCGGCTGGCTTTGAAATCGTGACGGTTGGAACGTCAGTAGATTTCGGTTTAGCAGTCTCTTCCCCTGCCGACTTGCGACGACGGAACTCCTTTTTCGGGGCTTCCGCTGGGTCGGCCAGACGCGTACCGGTGGACTCATAGGAAGAAAGCTTATCGTCAGAAAGAACGGAGATGGATTCGGCAATAATTTTCACATCAGAAGTAATATTGCCATCCTTATCTTTGGCATTAATACGACCGGTAACCTTAATTACATTATCGACCGCGAGACGGTCACTATATTCTTCGTAGGTTTTTGGGAAGACGAGAAATTCAAGCTCGGACGTCTTACTCTCAATCTTCACGAAAGCCATCTTGGTATTGGATTTCGTGAGAATAGTACGAATATTGGTAATAATACCACCAACAATCACTTGCTTGCCGTCATTTTCCGGAGTAACTAGAGTGAAAGGATGGGTTTGCTCTTCGAAATAAGTATCGTATTTATCTAGTGGGTGCGCCGAAAGATAGAGACCCATCAAATCGCGTTCCCAGAGAAGTTGATCCTTCTCGGAAACTTGAGTAGGCGACGGCTGGATGACTGGTTCTGGAATCGAGCCAGCATCACCCATCATCCCAAAGAGGTCGGTTTGGCCAGAGGCCTTGTCTTTTTGGACTTTAGCGCCATAAGCTTGGATGTCTTCGAGGTTAAACAAGAGATCAGTACGGTTATGGAAGCGGTCGAAAGCGCCGGTTTTGATGGCGGACTCCCAAGATTTTTTATTAAATTTAGAACCGTCGACACGTGCCGCAAAATCACAGACCGATTTGAAGGGTCCGTTTTTGTCGCGCTCAGGAATGACAATATCTTCTACCAGAGCCTTACCCATACTTTTAATTGCTGCTAAACCGAAGCGGATGGTGTTTTCGCCACCCACAATACCGAAGTCAGGATAAGATTGATTAATATCTGGGCCAAGTACCTTAATCCCCATGCGTTTACATTCTGCAATCTCAATCGCCAAACGATCAGTCCAACGCATATCAGAGGTCATCAGCGCAGCCATGAAGGCATCAGGATAATGCGCCTTGAGGTAAGCCGTCCAATAAGCCACCAAACCATAACACGCGGCGTGAGACTTGTTAAAACAGTAGTTCGCGAAGTCAAGCAACTGCGACCAGAAAGTTTCCGCCTGTTCCTCGGTGGCACCACCCACCTCTTGAGCACCTTTAATAAACTCTGGCTTCACCTTATTCATCAGGTCGACCTTCTTTTTACCTACGGCCTTACGCAGAGTATCTGCCTGACCACCAGTAAAGCCACACCATTCCTTGGAGATCTGCATGAACTGCTCTTGATAAATCAAAATACCGTAAGTAGATTTCAAAGCATTCTCGAGACCAGGGTGAAGATAAGTAATCGGTTCTTCCCCGTGCTTACGACGAATAAAGGAATCAATAAACTGCATCGGGCCCGGACGATAAAGGGCCACCATAGCGATGATATCTTCAAAGCTACTGGCACGAAGATCTTTCAAATAGCGTTTCATACCGGCCGATTCAAGCTGGAAAACACCTGTGGTTTCGGCGCGTTGTAAAAGTTCATAGGATTTTTGATCATCGAGCGGAATACTGTAGAGATCGACGTCATCGTGATACACCTTACGAATCATACGCAAGGCATTATTAATCACGGAAAGGTTAGATAGGCCCAAGAAGTCCATCTTAAGTAGACCTAATTCCTCGACCTGGGTCGATGGATACTGCGTCGCCAGTGGACCCTTGGCGGAAACTTCAAGCGGTAAGAATTTGACCAATTCATCCGGGGCAATCACCACACCACAGGCATGCACACCGTGAGAGCGAATTGTCCCCTCAAGCTTAGAAGCGTAATCAATTACGCGCTTAGCGACCGGGTTATGTTCATATTCGTGCTTAAGATCTGGTGCAGTTTTAATCGCGTCAGTTAATTTGACATGGTGACCCATCACTGGATCTGGCACGAGTTTGGCGATACGGTCAGCCTCCGCATAAGGAACTTCGAGCACACGCGCAACATCACGCACGGCGTTTTTGGCCATCATTTTACCAAAAGTCACAATGTTGGCCACGCGATCCTTACCGTATTTTTCCGTACAATACTCAATTACTTCATCACGACGAGTATCCTGAATGTCGGTATCAATATCCGGCATCGAGATACGGTCCGGATTCAAGAAACGCTCGAAGAGAAGACCATATTTCATCGGATCAAGCTCGGTGATACGCAAAGCGTAAGCTAGAATAGAGCCGGCAGCCGAGCCACGACCTGGGCCGTAAATAATACGCTTAGTCTTACCCCACATAATGAAGTCTTGCACGATCAAGAAGTAACCATTGTAGCCCATACGGTCGACAACGCTTAATTCATAATCGATACGTTCAAGAATTTCTGGAGATAATAGTTTGCGACATTCTTCAACCGACCAATCTTGTACCTCTTCCTGAGTTTTACCGCCATAGCGAAAAGCCAGGCCACGAAAAACCAACTTATCGAGATAAGTTTTATCGGTCTCACCTTCCGGCACGGGAAACTTCGGAATCAGGATACGCCCGAGTTTCATGTCGACGTCACAACGTTCGGCAATCTTGCGAGAGTTTTTAATGGCGTCAGGATAATCTTTACCCCAACGGTCAATAATTTCCTGTGGTGGAATGACGTGAAGTTGAAAATCCTTCAAGGTCATACGATTTTGGTCGGAAAGATTGGCGGCCGTACCGATACAGAGGAGAATTTCATGAGCATCCTGGTCTTCGTGTTTCAGATAATGACCATCACAGGTTACGACCAGTGGCAAACCAGTTTCTTTAGCAATTTGCTGTAAACCTTGATTGATGCGATCTTGCACCTCCCAGTGGGTTGGTGACTCGGGGTGACCGTGATCCTGCATCTCGAGATAAAAACGATCTTTATAGACCTCTTTATACCAATCTACGAGTTTTCTGGCGCCATCGAGGTCGCCATTCTTCAGACGAACGGAGATTTCCGAGCTAGCACAGCCTGAGAGACAGATAATCCCTTCGTTGTATTTTTCCATGATTTCATGGTCGATACGAGGTTTGTAATATTTACCATTAATTTCCGCCTCGGTAGCTAAACGACAGAGGTTTTCAAAACCCTGGTCATTCATGGCGAGTAAGGTAATGTGATAACGTACCTTATCATGCGCGGGATCTTTGTCGGTACGTTTTCTGGCTGCCACATAGGCCTCGAGACCGAGAATCGGCTTAATGCCTGCCGATTGACCCTCCTTATAGAGCTCAATCAAGCTGGACATGGTGCCGTGGTCGGTAACAGCCACGGCTTGCATACCGGTTTCTTTGACATACTTAATAAGATCTGGAACTTTCGTCAGACCATCAAGTAGTGAGTAATGCGTATGGTTATGCAGATGCACAAAATCCGCCGGGGCCAAGATGTGCTCCGGTGAATCAATTTCTTCGCAAAACTTCAAAAAATCGTCGTTATTTGCCTCGGTAGATGGAGAGGCCTCTGCGGGCGCCGACATTTACTCCTCAGTGTCGTCGGTTAAATCAGAAACTGCATCTTCGACAGGTTCTACAATCTCGTCTTCGATCTCAGCAGCTTTCTTTGCAAATTTTTGCTTAAATTTTCCAAAATTAGTTTTCTGTTCGTGATAAATCTTGCCTAGATTCTCTTTTTGATCGTGGTAGATTTTGCCACCTTTGGCCTTAATTTCAGCACGAGTTTCTTTGCCAGACTTTGGAGCAGAAAGAACCCCAGCAATCGCACCAAGAGCCATACCAAATATAGTACCGAGAACAAAATGGCCAGTAGATTTTTTCATATTCCTCCTTTTTGTTAATATATTTATATTATAACACGAACGAACAAGACCATAAATCGTTTTATAACAGACATGATATAATTAACGCAATATACACTAAGAGCAATATGTAGTGAAAAAACATGGGAGATAGAAATAAAATGATTATTTGTATTTTTATAATAATCATTGCCATTTTTGGCATAAATTTTACTATTGACTTATCGGACCAGGCGGGACTTGATCGTAATAACACGCCAATTCAAATTATGGAGGTTTCAGATGAGTATACGTTAAATTATACTGAACATTCAAAAGTTCTAATTGGCAAAATTTCTGGTATTAGTAAATTCGTAAAACTCAAGGTAGCAGAACAAGATGTCGCCGTACAGAATCTTCGCAACCATATCGGGGAATTTGAATATGAGCTAAAAGACATAGCTGAAGGTGAAAGTACAACCAATATCTCGGTCACTGACGGTAAGAGATCGACAACTAAAGCTGTAGGACTTAACCGTCAAACCAAGGAATCTTACGATAAAGAAAAATTAGAAGAAGCTATCTCTCGCGTTGAAAAATCTTTAGATGAGGCTGAAAGTAATCCTTTAGATGAAAATATTACAAAAATCGAACAATCCCTTAGCTCTCTACCAGATGAACTTAAAGGAAAATATCAGGACCGTCTAAATTCTGTAAAAAATACCCTAAAGTCCGCATCCGCTTCGAATGCGGTGACTAAGACTAGCATGTATTCAGTAGCAAACGTAATCGATGGCGATACTATAGATTTAGTAATTAACGGCAAGACTGAAAGAATTCGCATGATTGGTCTAGACACACCTGAAACCAAAGACCCTAGAAAACCGGTTCAGTGTTTTGGTCAGGAAGCCAGTCAGAGAATGCGTGAGTTGGTGAATGGGAAAAATGTATATATCGAACAAGATCCGACACAAGGTGAACGAGATAAGTACGGGCGTCTTTTACTTTATATCTTTCTTGATGATAGGACAAATGTAGCATATAAAATGATTTATGATGGTTATGGTCACGAATACACCTATAATACTCCGCATAAATATCAAAATCAGTTTAAGAATGCCCAAAAAGATGCAGAGAACAATAAGCGTGGTCTTTGGGCAGAAAACACTTGCGCTGGAGACACTAACAAATCCGCAGTAAAAGAATCACCACAATCTAGTGCGCATCCAGCCCCAGCACCAAGCTATACTGCGCCAAAATCAGCAGCGCCAGTCTATGTAGCGCCAAAACCAGCAGCGCCAGTCTATGTAGCGCCAAACGCAGGAATGACATGTCCGGCGAACTGTACGCAAGCTAGACAATGGGGTATGGCTGGCATGAGAGCTGGTCATCCATGTTACTCACTAAAGCTTGATAGGGATAGAGACGGCATTGCTTGCGAATAGAGCATGCATAAATTTCTAGAATAGAATTATTTTAAGATATTTATTTCGAAGTCTTTTTAGTGGCCGTCTTTTTCGCAGGTGTGCGAGATTTGGATGGATTTATAAAACTCATCAGCTTCTTAGTCAGAATATCCTTCACTAAACTTTTCGCAAGAGGTCCGACCGAAGTCATATCCTTAATATTATCTGCTACGTCATCGGCCTTTTCGGCGATGGATTGACCAGTTTGGACCATAATTTCAATCTCAGAGAGTAGGTGAATGAATTTAACCAAGAAAATAATCCCAACAACTAGAAAAACTAATAAAGTCATTGATAAAATCGCTACTAAAATCCATTCTGCTGTATTCATATAAACCTTTCTGGTAACTATTTTAGCATAAGTTGAATGAAATAAAAAATATAACTGGAGCTACCAGTTATATTTTTTAGCCAAGCGGATTACTGGTTATACCGTAATCTTCACGGATGGCATTTTACTTTGAGATGAAATTTAGATTTCACGAATAAATTTCTTGATATCTTCACCAAAATCTTCGTACATGAAGTCATAGGCAAGCGAAGCAAGTGCATAGTTCTTTGGATCACCAGTGGTCATCCAGCGACCTTTAGTTTTTTCGACGTAGACGTTGCCAGTTTCTGCCATCTTAGTAATGGCATCGACGGTCCAGAGCTCATTATCGAGACCAATATTCTTTGGATCAAGATGTTCAAAAACTTCTGGAGTCAAGAGATAGCGACCATAAGAGGTGAGATTAGATGGAGCCTGTTCAATAGCTGGTTTTTCGATAATATTTTCGAGGGTTTGAAGTTCGGTGTCACGAAGTTTGATAATGCCGTACTTATTCAAAACTTCGCGTGGCATTTCTTGAGAAATAATGATGGCCTTAGCATCTTCGTGTTTCTTATATGATTCGATCAAGGTCTTAATGTCGGAATTGCCGAAAACTACATCGTCAGAATAAGCTACCACGAAAGCCTCATCGTCACGGATGTAAGGACGGGCGGAAGCGATTGGTGAACCATTACCATATGGATAGCTTTGATCTTGTTCAATGACGGTGATTTTTGGAAAATCTAACACGTGTTGTACAGGAGCGTAACGATCTAATTTGCCCTGAGAAGCAAGTTGCTTGCGGATACGGTTGACGGAATTATTAAAGTAATCCTCGTAGATACCTTTACCTTCTGGGGTAGCAACAATGATAATTTCTTTGATGCCGGCGTCCACACATTCTTCAACTACGAGTTGCATAATTGGGCGATTGCCAAGTGGGAGCATGGCCTTAGGTACGGTTTTAGTAATTGGTAGATAGCGGCTAGCAAAGCCAGCGTCAGTAATAACTGCCTTGGTAGGTAACTTATATTTCATAATTTCTCCTTGAGTCTTTATTATACAAGATTGACGCGTAATAGTCAAAGATTACAGGGGTGAATTAGACTTAATCAATAAAAAAATAGGGCACATGGCCCTATTTAGGATTGGTTTTATTTTTTAGAAATTTTCTTGGCAGTTGGTTTTTGAGTTTTCTTAGTAGCAGCTTTTTTAACTGACTTATGTGCAGTTTTTTCACCAAGATTTTTTGACTTATAAGCACGATCTGGTTTTACAGAAAGTTCTTTAATGGCGGCAATTTTCTTAGCATTCTTGATAGATTTAGCGCGATTTTCTTCACGTTTTTCACGAAGCTCAGTTTCGTATTCGTGTTTTTGTTCTTTATTGTGGATAGCATAAATCAGATTAGAGATACCGAAAATCATCATGTAGGAGCCAAAATATTTAATAAATGGCAGATTACCGAGATGACCAGCGTTGACAACGACAATACCGATAATACAACCGGAAATACCAGTGAGCACCCAAATAAAGCGGTCTGTCAAATCATCCACGGAACCGAGACCAATGAAAATCTCAAGAATACCACGGGTGATGGTGTATAGACCGATAATGGCGAGATGCCAAATGGCGTTCTGATCCTTAGCAAAGAGCATAGTGAAAGCCGTGGCGATTTCTAGGACGGCCATGAGGAGTGAAAGGCCCCAGGTTTCCTTCAAGTGGGTACGAGTGAGTAAGTTCAACATCTCGATAATACCGAGACTGAGCAAAACCGTACCGGCAATCACAATAATTGCCTCGAGGCTATTAAGGTTAGTGAAGAGGGCGTACCAGCCAAAAAGAAGTGCCAACACACCCTGCAGTGCGAAGATTAGCCAGTGGCTATCAATATATTTTCGCTTGATTGACATATAATTTTCCTTGTTAATTCTTATGCTTATTTTAGCATAAAATAGAAAATAAAGCTGAGTTTACTGAAATATCACAAAAAACCTCGAATTCGCTTTATGAATTCGAGGGGGCTTAATCGGCTAAAGATTTTAGACGTGGCGAACTTTACGACGCAAAGTTTCGATCGGCAGAGTCTTCGTGTAATAGGAAATTTTATCGAGAACGAGATCTCTAGCTTCGAGATATTTTAATTCTTCGACACCAAAACCACGTTTAAAAACTGAGACGCCATAGAAGCGATGTTTAGTGTCGTTTTCATCGACAATACCCCAAAAATTGTAACGCTTAATGCCGCGCTTTCTGGCATCACGCATGGCTTCCATATGAAGAAGTGGAGCGCCGGAATACTTAGTGCCGAGTTCGGAAGATACGCCGTAATGATAGGAGGCTTCATTGCCGTAGAAAATCATGAAGTTTTCTGCAAGGATTTCACCATTGAGCTTGGCGATATAAAGTACAGCCTCGTCATTTTTGGCAAATGCAGCAAACTGCTTGGTAAGAAAGTCCTCTGAAAAGGCATAAAAATCGTGGCGTTTAGCGGTTTGCAATTCAATTTGATAAAAATCATGAATCGCTTTCGGGTCGGAAGTTTTCTCGATGGTGATTTGATTTTTCTCCGCTTTACGTAACGCACGGCGCAGACGCTGACGCATGTTTTTAATAATTTCTTCTTCGGAGTTCTCTAGATTTAATACACCTGCAAACTCCACCGAAAGATACATCGGGGCCTTACGGAAGCCGAGTTGCTGAAAAATTTTCGCGTTCTCTGGGGTATTCTCGAGTTGTGGGCGTACACGGACAAAAGTACATTTTAGCTTTTTTGCTTGCAGTTTCATGTCATTAAAAATCAGTTTTTTAACTTCTTGGTTGGTCCAATCAAAAATCGGTCCACCAGCTACGGCAAGATGACGGCCACGCTTGGCCGGTTCAACTTCACCGGCATAAACTCCGACGAGCTGGTCATTTTCATCATAAATTCCACGACGCACAATATCAAAATCGCGGGAGAAGTAGAATTCGTAGAAATCCCAGGATTGCAAAAAGTTAGCATCCGGATGTGCGGTAACAAATTCATCCCATTCGGTTTGATTTTCGACAGTTTTGACGGTGTATTTCATAGTTTCCTTTTTAATTTATAGATGACGTTTTTTACGACGAGCGTCTTCGACTAGACGAATTAAAGCATAGTGAAGTTTTTTCACTGGAAGGTCATGAGCATGCAAATAATCAAATTTTTCACCGCCAAAGCCAGTCTTGAAAGTGGTGACCCCGGCAAATTTATGATTCTTTTGGCCGGCTGGTGCAATACCCCAGAGGTTATAGCGAAGTTTTCCTTGTTTTTTAAGATCCTTCATTACATACCATTGTAAGGCATAGGCGCCTGGGAATTTGTAATTTAGTTCGGTGGAGGCTGCCTCAAAGTAGTCACCTTCTAAGGCATCAGTTAAGACTAAGCCGTAAGCTACTGGTTTACCATCGAGGGTGGCGCAGTAAATCTGAAGATCAGAGCCGAAAGCCTTGGCATAAGCATTGAGATCCTTGCGACGTGGCGGAATAAAGCCTTGACGTTTGGCAGTTTCAGCCTGAATCTGGTGAAATTCACGGAGAATTTCAGGTGTATTGGATTTTTCAACCTTGAAATTTAGTTTCTCTGAACGTCGTACCTCATAGCGAGTTTGGCGGCGCATATTTTTCAAAAGATCCTCTTCAGATTGGGTGAGATCGACGAAGACGGTATTTTCGGCATGAAGAAAATAGGAAGCGGATAGTGACGGAATTGATTCGATGAGTGCACGATTTTCTGGGGTCTCCTCGAGATTTGGACGAAAACGCACGAAGACACAATTATTTTGCTTGGCATAGCGGTAGATTTCGGCCATGGCAAGCTCTAGCTCATTACGATTCTGATAATCGAGAATCGGTCCGCACGGAATCTCCAAAAAACGGCCACGCTTAGCGTCTTTAATAATGGCAAGACAATAGGATTTTTCACTAAACATCAGGAAGATAGGCTTATGACCAATGGATTTATTGACTTCATACCACTGTTTGGATTGCAGGAAATTAGTGTGTGAGGCGGCGTGGCGAAGAGCATCGATTTGCTCTACCTCAGTTTCGGATAGAGATTTTTTGGTAGTGAAGGAAGCGATTTTTTCACCTTCTAAATTGACTTCGTATTGATTAATGAGATGCCTAGCTTCGGCGAGTTCAAAAATATTGAGCCAATTCGGCAAATTAATTAGGTGGTTGGCGACAAAGACTGCATTTGGGCAAGCTTTTTCATTAAAATTAGCCTGATTATAATATCTTTCCGGAGAAACCGGTGAACTATACCAAATATCGTCCATAATGAAGCCTGCAGCGGTGAGTTTTTTCAATAACTCCTCACGATTTTCTACAAAATAGAAACGGCGAAGTGGAGTGCGGTGTTGGAGTTTTTTCAGATCACGCAAGGCGAGTTTAGCCTGCCAATGGGTGAGGCGAATAGAACTATCCAGTTTAGCATCAGCAGATTTTTGAATTTGATGAGTCTTCAATAAAAACGCGGTATAGAGGCGACCAAAATTAAGGCGACCAAGCTGCAAATGGAATAAAGCACGGGTAATGGCGCCAAAAAGCGGATATAAACGAGTACGAAAACGATCGGCTATGCTTGGCAGGTTGGTCGAGATGGTAAAAGATTTTTTTCGCTTATCAGTTTTACGAAGGAATAAAAGTCCACCAGAAATTAGATCGAGAGATTTCCCCTTACCGAAGCTCATAATAACAGCATCACCGACCATACCCGCCTCACGTCCATCCGGATAATCCATCCCGACACAGTGCGCAAGATCCTCAATCAAGGCAAGGTTGAATTTTTTAGCCACGGCTTCAATATTTGCTATATCACAGGGATAAGCTAAATTATTTTGCACAATTACCGCCTTAATTTCTGGGTTTTTCGCGCAGGCTTTTTCGAGAATTTTTGCGTCAAAATGCAGATTCTGGAGATTCACATCAAGGTAAACCGGCTCACAGCCAGCACTACATACTGCTTCCACTACCGCGAAGCAAGTCAAAGCTGTAATCGCCACCTTATCTCCTGGTTTAATAAAATACTTTAAGGCTTCAGAAAGCGCAGTACGCCCTGAACCATAAAGCGCAACATTTTCTGCTTCTACCTGATAGCGTTCTGCAATATACGATTTCAATTTTTTAGAATCTTTTTTGAAACCAAAGACAAATAATTGCCTGAGGGTTTTCTTCAAACCAAATTGGCTAGCGTGCGCGATAAATTTCATTAAGCAAGCACCTCATTAATGGCCTTGGCTAGACCTTTTGGATCATCGATATACGGGGCGTGACGCCATTTATCGGAAGAATAAAAAGTACTATTATTGATTAGTTCGTGAAGTTTTTTACCTTGGCGTAGCGGGGTAATTTGATCATTTTCACCCCAGAGTATCGAAGTTTTAACCTTAACACGAGAAGGGTCAAGATTTTTGTCGGATTCATGCATATTAGCCAGGGTCTTCTTCATATTTTCTGGCGCATGAGCATAATCGGAAGCCCCGATAATTTTATGGAAAATCTTACGCAGAATTGGAACGCGCTTAAAAATACCGAAGATTTTACTTAAAGCATGTAGGATATTACGCTTAAATGATTTTTCGTAAACACCAGCACTATTTAGAAGAATTAAGTGATCGAGTTTCTTAGGATGCTTAACGGCGAGATTCATTAAAATACGTCCGCCATTACTGTGGCCGAGTACGACAGCCTGATCCGGCAATTCGCGCTTCGCCCAACGTACATAATCGTTAATAGTCCAGACTTTTTGACTTTGTTCGGTGAGTCCCGGAACATGCAGCATTTTAACTTCAATATCATATTTGTCTCGTAAGATTTCAATGGTTTTATCCCAAGGCTCCACAGTGTAGGTCCAGCCATGAATAATATATAAAGTTTTCATTAGTTAAGTCCCCTTTTTTCACGACGCTTCTCTGCGGCCTTTTCGCGGCGTGGCAGACGTTCGGCGTCTTTTGAATTTAATAATAATTTTTCGATAATCCATTCGAGATATTGACTACCCTTAAAGAGAATAGTTTCTCCGTTTACGGCATTTTGCTGAATGAATTCGAGGGCTTTTTTCGGTTCATCAAAGACGTTAGTCTTGATGCCCTGTTTTTGTAAAATTGGGTAGGTATATTCGCGGGTACGACGTCCAATTAAGATAACCTGTTCGGGGTTAGCGGCAATGATAGCCTCGGCTAGCTTTTCATGCTCATGCCGTTCGATACTACCCTGTTCCACCATATCCCCGATTACCAACCATTTATGTTGAGTTCGCATAGAGCGATACATTTTAAGGATCGATTCCATGGAGATTAGGTGAGCGTTATAGCTACTATCAATGATCTTTAGGTTATTAATTCCCTTCAGGAAAGTATTGCGTCCAGGAGCTTCGCGCATATCGGAAAAGTCACTCGGGATTTGAATATGAAGATATTCACAAAGCTTGGATAACATGGATAATTGAATCGCCAAATCTCGTTGCATCGGATTTTTAAAGGTAATAGTGAATTCATTTAGTTTTGGTTGGCTGGAGAAATTCATAACAAATTCAGTCTTATTCGGATAAACCGTATAATTCAATAACTCACCCTTACTACATTTAATAACTTCGGCCTTAGTTTTGCCTTTGGCGACAATTTTATCAATGGCGCGGTTCATTAGGGCCACATCTTTATCAATAAGAATTAACTTCTTTGTATGTTCTGGCAAAGTGGCAAATTCATGTGTAATGGCTTTTTCGAGATTCGGGAAGATGCCAGCTTCGACCTGTTTTTCAAATTGCACGGCATGTGAAAGACCCAGTGAAACCCAAATAGTAACTTCTGGCTTTAGCCATTTGGCGAGAAATTCTGCTTCGTGTGGACGTTCACCGTCGATTTCAACAATATAGAATTTTTCACGATGGGTGTAAAAAAGCGATTTAAATGGCACCCCAATAATTAAGCTAAGCCAGCGCCACTTACTGCCACGTACCCCATCCATGTCGACGATATCAAAGGCCACACCAAAGGCAGAATTGGCATTAAAGGAATAGTGCGCCTTGGTTTTCAGGGTGGATTCAACCAAATTTAACATGGTAGTTTTACCGACTGAACCGGTAATGGCAATTACACGAGGCTTCCAGCGTTTAAGTGAGATATTAGCAAAAAAACGAAAATAATTCGCAGCTAAAAAATAAAATTTCTTTTTAAATCTCATTACGAGCGTCATATATTTATTTTAGCATATACTGTTAATTTTTTATATTTTGGAAGAAGCGGGCAGCGCGTTCAGTGGTGGGATGATTCATTACTTGGTGCGGCTCACCATCTTCAATGATTTTCCCCTTATCGAGAAAAATGAGACGCGACCCGACTTCTTTGGCAAAACTCATCTCGTGAGTCACGATAACCATAGTGCGGCTTCTATCTTTAGCGAGATCTTTAATCACCTCGAGAACTTCACCAATCATTTCCGGATCAAGGGCAGAGGTCGGTTCGTCGAACAGAATAACCTCAGGATGCATGGCTAAGGCACGAGCGATGGCGACGCGTTGTTTTTGACCACCGGAAAGATTTTTCGGATAGTCATAGGCTTTATTCGCTAAACCCACACGTTTCAGTAATTCCATGGCTTCCTTTTCCGCCTGTTTATTCGGAATATGTAGGACTTTTTTAGGGGCGAGTTTGATATTTTCAAGGACGGTCAGATTTTCGAAGAGATTAAAATTCTGAAAGACCATGCCGACCTTGGTGCGAAGCTTATTAAGATTGGTTTTGGGATTTGTAATTTCCTGTCCATCGATAAAAATTTGGCCCTTATCTGGAGTATTCAAAAGGTTCAGGCAGCGCAAAAAAGTAGATTTCCCGGAACCAGAAGAACCAATCAAGACTACGGTTTCACCATCCTGAATTTCGAGATCGATACCGCGTAAAACTTTTTGATTTTCGAAATTTTTTTCAAGTTTCTTAACAATAATCGACATATTAAGCTAACCTCTTTTCTACTTTTGACATAATTTTAGTAAAGATTAGAGTAATCGCCAGGTAGATAATGGCGGCAGCTACTAGAGATTCAAAAGCGGTAGCGGTGAGTGAACGAATATCATCGGCGCCACGCATAATATCTCCAAGACCAATCCATCCCACAATCGAAGTTTCCTTAAATAGTGAAATTCCCTCGCCAATTAAACCTGGCAAAGAATTTTTCAGCGCCTGCGGCATCACAACATAGAGTTGTGTACGAAATTCCGAAAGACCGAGTGATCTAGCAGCTTCTTTTTGCCCCTTAGAGACACTTTCAATACCTCCACGTATAATTTCAGAAATATAGGCACCACTATTTAAGGAAAAGGCCACAGCGGCTACAATAATTTTCGGCATGGTGCGATACTCGGCAAAAATCACGTAATACATAATTAAGAGTTGCACCAGAAGAGGCGTGCCGCGGATAATCGTGACATAGAGATTGGCGATTTTTTGACAAAATTTGACACTGGAAGTGCGAAGCATTGATATCAAAACGCCGAGAAGAAAACCAAAAAAGAGTGCCAAAATAGTTAAGACAATGGTGACTTCAAGTCCGTGCCAAAAATATATCCAGCGTCCGTTACCGAATATCACTTCAAAAAATTTCATCTAGTTTCTCCAAAATATTTCTTAAGTAAGGTATCCATTCGGCCGTCCTCTTTCATGCGATTAATCGTCTGATTAACTTTCTCCTTAAGTGTGTGATTAGATTTTTTCATGGCAATCGCATAAGATTCATTACCGATAGGTGAGCTCAAAATCTTAAGTCCAGAAAAAGCTGCAATGTATTGCGTGGCTGGAGCGTCATCAAGAATAACTGCATCGACCCGACCAGAAGCTAATTCCTGTAAAACATTTGGCGCGGCTGGGAACTGAATAACTTTGGCACCTTTAATTTCGGAAGCTAAAATATCACCGGTGGTGCCGAGTTGAACTCCGATTTTCTTACCGATTAGGCCCGATTTATTAAAAATTTTGCTATCTTCTGGAACAACGATGCGTTGGGTGGCCTGATAGTACGGCTCCGAAAATAGGGCATTCTTCGCGCGTTCTTCGGTGACTGACATGCCAGCTACGACAATATCGATGCGACCACCTTCGAGAGCTGGAAGTAGGCCGTCAAAAGACATGTCTTCAATCTTCAGTTCGGCGCCGAGATCTTTCGCAATTTCGCGCGCAAGGTCAACATCAAAACCGACTACCTGCCCACCTTCTTTATATTCAAAAGGCTTGAAAGTAGCGTTCGTACCCATGACAAGCACTGAGGCATCGTGAGATACTACAGTTTCGCGTTTTAAAATATCGAAAAACATCCAGAAAAAAGCCGCAACGCACACCGCCAGAATAATCAGATTTTTAATAATTCGGACAGGATTTCGTTTCGGCTTATGCATGGTTTAAGTATAAGGCGTTTGACCTGAGATTTCAAGATGATTAGATTTACGTAAAGTATCCTGGCTCTCCTGGACGATCTATACGAAGACACTTGAGGGCTTCATTATTATTGCCTGAGAATGAACATCTGGACCCATTACCACCACGAAGGATACGGCGTCCACCAAAGACGTTATAGATAGTCTTATTCACACTTGATATATTAAAATCACTCCTTACGTAAATATTAGTCAAACTGTCTCTAGTGTAATGACTTAAAGAAAACATATCAGAAAAATCTTGGACACTTCTAGTATCGAAATTAGTTAGATATAGCTTCACTGTATACTCTATCTCGCCAAACATTTTGCTCATATCAGTTACATTTTGAGTATTAAAACTGGAGAGATCGAGGTTCGGAATCCTAGTGCCATAGAACATTCCAGACATATTAACAGCGCTCTGTGTCTCAAAGCCTGTAGTATTTAATGAAGTAATTGCTGCGTTCCAAAACATGTTTTTAAAATTTGTCACCTTGCCAGTATTAAACCTTGTGGCTATTACAGTCTGTAAATTAGGAAGCTGAAAAAACATACTATTCATATCAGTGACGTTTTGAAAATCAAAACTACTTAAATTAATAGTGGGTAGGCTAGTAGCACCATAAAACATTTCACTCATATCGGTAACTTTTGAGGTGTTAAAACTCGACATATTTATATCAGTAAATCTGCTAGAATCCTTAAACATAGCCTTCATATTAACTACATTGGTAGTATTAAAATTACTTAGATTCAAAGTAATAGTATCTCTTCTGATAAGTGCTCTTATCCCACTAAACATTTCGCTCATATCCTGCACCTTGCGAGTATCAAATCTTGAAACATCGATTGGGTTTAAGTATGAGGCGTCTTTAAACATACCCTTCATACTGATCACCTCACTGGTATCAATATTTGAAAAATCTGCACTATAAATGCCCGTAAATGAGCTAAACATATAGCTACTATCAGGATTAGCATAAATCTTAGTAGCGTCTGAGCCGTAGCATATTCCTTTATCACCCCAACTCCAATCTGGCCAAATATAAACATCAAAATCTGATTCCACCGGGTCGGCAACATTATAGTGCAACTGCCTTTTGATACCATCTGTAACAGTACATCGCCTAAAAGCGTTTGCGCGACTACCACTATTTACTCTGGCTATGGCTTGGTTAATTTCTGGGCCAGACTTAAAGACGGCGCGCCTGTCAATCGGATTAGTTACGACAGAAAAAATCAAACGATTCGTGTAGCTACCATTCTCAAGATTACTCGCAAGCTTCATGCCGATATTTAGATCCGTAATACTGGCACCATTAGTAGCTTCGGTAGTTTGGCGGAAGCTAGCAGGCGCAGCTAGCGCTGGAATAGGATTATAATTTGGCGCAGAAGCTAGACGATAACCCCAAGTATTATTTGGAAGATTAGCGAGAGGGCTTGGAGTAGAGATTGAATCAATTTTTGCTTGCAGCACAGAGCTATTGTTTATCAATGCGGTATTATTTGATTCGGAACTTATCGTAGCGGTATAACCAGTACGGTTATTAGTATTTACAGTCAAGCTCAATGGAAACTCTGTAGTTTTATTGACCGAATTAATCACCTGATTGCCATTAATAGTTACATTAGCGTTATTAATGGCCGCAGAAAGAGTTGGGGTTGGGGCAGCAAAAACATCCGACACACAGAATTGATTGCCTAGAATAGTGAACATAAAAACGACAGCAGCAAGATTGAAGCCTTTTTTAGCCCACAAAAATATTTTGATATATTGGAAGAAATTATTCATAGTTTTTATATGACCGTGTGATTTGTCGTGTTCTATTTTAGCATAAGCAAAATAAAAATCCAAATGCGAAATTTGGATTTTTAGATATTTTTGGATTTAAAGTTTATATTTTCCGATTTAATTGTGAGTTTTTTAAATTATAAATATGGTTTTAAGTGTTTTAACTAGGGCTTAGCAGTAAAGTAACCTGGAGCACCGGCGGTATCTAGGCGAAGCCAAGTTTTGTCGGCGGTGGCTGGATCGGTTTCATGAGAACCATTGCCGCCACGCAGATTAGTACGGCCGCCAAAGAGATTTTCAGCTTGTGCGGAAGTATCGACGACGAAATTTGCCGAAGCGTAAATCGTAGTTAAGGCATCACCAGCTGGACAACCACTAGCGGCGCCACTCGTGCCAGTGAGACTAAATAGCTTATCGAAATTTCGCACATTAGTAGTATTCAACATCGAAAGATCGAGGCTAGAAACCTTACAAGTATTAGCGAATATACCTGCGATAGTAGTGGCATTTTCTAGAGTAAAATTAGCACCTAGCTTAATTTCGGTAGCGGCCTGAAGATTATTGAAGAGATTGGACACATCCGTCACCTGCTTGGTATTAAAATTCGAAAGATCAAGCGATGCGAGTTCAGTCATACCGGAGAACATATTGCGCATATTAGTCACACGAGCTGTGTCAAAATTTGCTAAGTTCAAGTTTTGAACTTTTTCGGCACCTTCAAACATGCTTGCCATATTTACAACATTACTGGTATCAAATTTCTCCAAATCAAAATCTTGAACGTGAGTGAAATTCTTGAACATGCTAGAAGAATCTGGGGCGAGGAAGATTTTTTCGGTTTCTGCATAATAATAAACGGTTTTATCGGCTTCCTTATACCAAGCCTTGATAGTGTAATCAGAGTTTACGTTATCTTGAATCTCGATTGCCTTATCGCCGGCAGTTGGGGCGGTAGCACTACGACGGAAGTGTTCAATTATTTCTTGGCCGTGACCAAAGAAGTTTGAGGAGCTACGTTTACCAAGATAAGTAATAGCCTTATTGAAAACTTCGCCCTTATCCATAATGGCTTCTTTTTGATAAGTATTCGCCACTACGGAAACCACAAGCTGGTTAATATAATCGCCAGGACGCAAATCATCGCCGAGATTAATACCGAGATTGAGAATAGTTTTTTGGTTAGTAACTTCTTTTTCGGTATTATTTGCCACAGTGGCTGGGTGACTAAGGCTTGGGATTGGACTGTAGTCGGTAGCACTAGACAATTTGTAGCCCCAAGTATTTGCGGTGAAGTTATTCAACGATTGGCTACTCGTAATTGACTCAATCTTATCTGGCTTGGCTGGGTCAGAATTATTTAATGCAGTATTATCGGTTTTAGAATTAACCACCACCTTATAGCCGGATTTATTTTTCGCCGTGACCCCGATATTCAGATTCATTTCCCTTTTAACCGATGGGTTGTCCAGCAAAAGATCACCATCTACTTGAGTTTTTACATTATCAACATAGGCCGAAAGACTGGACTGATAGAGGGCAGAAGTGTTTTTAGTGTTAAGCCAGGCAGCTGCGACCAAGGTCAAAGCAAGGCCCGAGCTAAGCTTCAAAAATTTATGATTCACAATATTTTCCCTAATTTGTTTTATACTACATATAGTTTAGCATAACTAGAATGGAAGAAAAGTCTTGAAAAATTTGAGAAATGTTATTTTTAACTACAAATGATCAATTTCACAGAAGTAGCGTCCGGCTCTTAACCAAGTCAGATCAGATACTGGAACTTGTTGACCACTACAACCATAGTAACCAGTACGACCAGCAAACATACCTTCATAACTTACTACGCTTTCCGTATTCCAAACACTACCCCCTGTTACCCAATATTGATCTATCGAAATACTAGTTACTTTATTTTCCTGGTCGGTAGCGAACATATAGTCTAGTTTTTTTACTTTTGCAGTTTTGTAACCAAATGCGCTACCCATATATAGATGTTCATCTCCATTAACGCCGTAAAACATATAGCTTAAATCTTCTGCATTAGCTAGACTAAAATACTCTGCAAAACTAATATATTTAAGTAGTCTAGACCTGGCGAACATACCTGACATATTAACCACATTTTCTGTTTTAAAAAATCTTGAACCATAATCTCCAGTAGGTATTTTCTCTAAACCAGTATCGGCAAACATTTCGTGCATATTAGTGACATTTTCTGTTTTGAATATGTATTTTCCGAAATTTAGAGTTTTTAGTTTCGGGTTTTTCGAGAACATATTAGCGGTAGTAGTAGCAAAAGAAGCATTGAGCTGGGTGGTGTCAATAGACTCTAGATTAGAAAAATCATCGAACATTTTTTCACTATTTTCATGCAGATAAGCATAGTTAGCGGAAGTCCAATAGTAGACTGTTTTCTCTGCCTGGTTATACCAAATCTTAAATTCACCTTTTACATCGGCATTAGTTGCTATATTTTTCACATTTGCGCCTTCAGGTATAATATTGGAAGATTTGATATGGACTACATTTTCCTCACCACCAGCAATTTCCTTGATAGCCTTGTTAAATTCAATACCTTTCGGAAGATTAGCTACCTGATTAGATACTACAGAATATACTATGGTATTTTTATAGTTAGCAGGTTTAATGTTTTCATTTAATTTGATGGCGTAGTAAGTCTCAACAATACCACTATCCTCGCCTTTAGTATTAGTAATAAGTTTTGGGTGATTTTTATCTGGAATTGGCTGATAATTCATTCCATCAGTGCTGAACCCCCAGTTATTTTCCTTAAAATTATCTAGAGTTAAGTTTTCGGAGATGGATTTGATTTCGTCATTGACAAATTTTTCCTCGTTAACGAGTGAGGTGGTGTCATTTTTTGCATGCACTGAAACAGTAAAGCCACTATTTTCTGTTTCCTGAACATATAGCCTAGCCCTCATCTGCACAGACTTAGAATCAGAATTTAAGATATCATTACCGTCCGCACTGGTATCTGTCCCCCAAGTAAACCAGGCTAAAAATGACGAAGCATGAGTATTGTTTGTGTTTAGAACTGCGCCAGCTAAAGTGATTGTGAGTAGCAAAATAACATACTTTAAAATGTGTTTATTTTTACTAAAAAATAACATAAAACCTTCTCTCCTTTTAATTAAGTTTAGCATAAGTGTAATAAAAGAGAAGACTTGAAAAATCCTGGTAAAATATTATTCTTCATAGTTTTCGGCCTGAAAGGCTGAGTCAATCATCCAATGCCCACGCAGACGAAAAGCTGGAATGGTACCACGAATAGCTTTATTAGTGGCCGACTGGCTACTCATTTGGTTCTGTTTTGCCCAGTCGGAGACAGAAATTATTTTCGGTGCAGTGAGGCGAGTAATCCGGCGGTAGAGAGCTTCGATAAGAAGTTTAGCAAAAAATTCTGATAATTGATCGAGTTTGTTGAATTTTGAATATTCCTCTAGGGCTGGATAATATTCTTCATTTTTCGACTTATTAGGAATCAAAATAGGCGGCAGATTAAGTAGGTCCAATTGTTCATTAATTAAGAGTCGACCAATTCGACCATTGCCGTCTATAAATGGATGAATGTTCTCAAATTCAGCATGAAAATAGACGATTCTGTCGAGAAAATATTGCTGATCTGGCTGGTTATATTTTTCAATCAGTTCGGAAATAAAGCCATAAACAAATTGCGGATTCGCACCGAGATGATTACCTACGCGCACCCACTCCTTGTTCGCACGAAACCGACCAGCGGCATCATCACGAATATTTTGCAATAAAATACTGTGGAGCTTAAGGATTAGCGGTACCGAGATTTCAGTATCGGGATTATCTAAGAGAAACCTCATGGCCTTGGCTAAATTAGTAGCTTCAAAGATTTCTCGAATCTGATGATCAGTGCGAATTTGATGACGTATTAAAATATCTTCCGTATCTTCAAGTGTGAGCGTGGAGTTTTCGATGGCATTGGAGTTATAAACCATTTCCGGAAGCTCGACGAGGCTTAGTTCCCTGATTCCGGAAGCATAATTTGGCACCAAATCACGGTAACGTTCAATCAGAAAATCTAATTTTTGCCGAAGAGAGTTACTAACCATGACTCTATTATAGCAAAAACGTTTAAAATTGTCATTTTCGATAATTTTAAACGCTTATGGTTTTTGGGTGAAATAGCCTGGAGCGCCAGCACGATCGATACGAAGCCAAGTTTTGTCAGCGGTTTCTGGATTTTGTAAATATGACCCTTCCCCACCACGCAGGCGTTTACGATTCGAGAAAATTTTTAAATAACCATTATTTGGAATTTTTGATAAATCAAAGTCACGGGAAACATAGATTCTTTCAAGATTATTATTCTCAGTCGTGGAGCCAAAAATTCCCGATAAGCGCTTGAGGCTAGAAGTATTAAAGGTGCTAAGATCGAGTTCAGTGGCACCATTAACACCAAAAAACATCATTTCCATATCGGTAACATTAGAGGTGTCGAAGTGTGGCCCGAAAGTAAGATTAGTAATACCACTAGCACCATTAAACATCTGGTACATGCTAGTAACTTTCGAAGTTTTAAAACTCGATAGATCAAGATTTTGGATTTTACTAGTATTGTGGAACATACGTGCCATTGAGATAACATTTGAAGTATCAAAACTAGACAAGTTTAATTCTTCAAGCCCGAACATGTGGCTAAACATATTATCCATCAAAGTAACCTTGGAAGTGTTAAATTGGGAGAGATCCAATTGAGTTAATTTACGATCGTTAAAAAACATATTCTGCATATTGGTGACATTAGCGGTATTAAAATTGTGCCCGAGATTAAAATCAGACAAAACCAACATACCGCTGAACATACTAGTCATATTAACCGCTGAGCGAGTATCAAACATTGAGACATCTAGTTTATTAAGAGAAGCACAAGCGTTAAACATATAAGCAAAATCAGCAACGTTACGTGTGTCAAAAGCTGAAAGATCAAGTTCTTCTAATAGAACACAGCCGTTAAACATACTAGTCATATTAGTAACATTACTAGTATTGAATTTAGGGCCAAATTTAATTTTTCTTACCCTACTCATGCCATTAAACATAGCGCTAGTAGTAATAGCTTTGCTAGTATCAAAACTTGAAATATCGAGTGATTCTAAAGAGGCGCAGCTTGCAAACATACTAGCAAAATTAGTCACATTATGCGTCTTGAACTTATCACCAAGTTTCAAATCTTTAAGGTCTCGCATATTACCAAACATTGATAGCATAGTGGTAACTGAACTAGTGTCAAAGTTTCGGATATCTAGCGATCCAAGTTTAACTAAACCACCGAACATACTCTGCATGGTAGTGACCTTGGAAGTGTCAAAATTCGAGACATTTAGTGCGGTGAGACTGTAACAATTGGAAAACATGCTCTGCATATTGGTGACCTTACTAGTATTAAAATGACTTAAATCGAGTGATATTACACTGCTTAATCCGCTAAACATGGTACTCATATTCTCAGCACTAGAGGTGTCAAAATTAGAAAGATTTAAATTACGTAGAGCTGTATTATTGACGAACATGTGAGAAAAATTCTTTACCTTTTGGGTGTTAAAATTTGAGATATTAAGATTCTTAAGGGAGGACATATAAGCAAACATATTCATCATGGAAGTGACGCGTGATGTTTTAAGACTCGAGAGATCTAAATTTTCTACACTTCTTGCATTATTAAACATGAAGGAAGTATCCTTAATATAGCGCGAATCGAGACCGGAAAGGTCAATATCAACAATATTAATCATATTATTAAACATTTGACGAGAATCTTCATTCATATAGACGCGGTCGTTTTCACAATAGTAATAAATTGTTTGGTCAGTTAAATCATACCAAGCTTTAATTTCGAAGCTTGACTCGTTGGGATCCTCTATATTAACCGTCTGTATAGCCGCCGAAGGAGCCACACTGGTGCGAGTGAAAGCCTTGATAGCTTGAGAATTTGAACCAGCTAATAACGCAGCACGTGCAATTTTTTGATTAAAATCTGGACCTCGAGTCAGAGTAGCATTAGTACCGGCGGTATTATTAGTAATAACCGAAATCATTAAGGTGTTTTTATATTCACCACTCACTAGGTTATTGCCAAGATTGACTCCAACGATAAGCTTTTTAATCTCATTCCCTTCAGTTTTTTCTTCGGAGACAAAAAGATTTGTTGGGTTCGGTAAGGAGCCAATCGGATGAAAGGCAACTTCATCTTCTAATTTGTAACCCCAAGTTTGATTTGAAAAACTAGTTAGTGGTTTTAGTCCAGAAATAGAGTTGATTTTATCCGAGACCAAGGTATTGGAGTTCGTAAGTGCAGTATCAGTAGAATCGGTACTAACTAAAATACGGTAGCCACTTTTATCGTTCGTATTAACGGTTAGATTCGCTGAAACTTCCTGAAGATGTGGATTTGAGGCGCGATCGTCGCTTCTTTGGATAGCCAACGAAGATTTATTGACGGAAGCAGAAAGTACGGGCGAAAAAAGTGCCTGAGTTTTATTGGTAAAAAGTAGATTAAGTGAGAAAATCGACGTCGTTAGTGTAAAAAAGAGGTATAGACTTTTTAGCCATGGACGGATAATTCGCAGTTTTTGATTTTTATCGCTTGTCATGCCAAATAATTTTAACATAAAAGGAATCGTAGCTCAAAACAGAAACCCCTAATATATTATTGGTATTTTGGAATAAATTATGGTTTGGTATTATTTTCGCGTAAAGTAGCCAGGTGCCGTCGGTGGATTATCAAAACGGAACCAATCCCTAGTCGCCATCGATGGATTTTCCAGGTGAGAACCTTGACCACCTCGAAGTTTTACACGATTTTTAAAGACATCCGTAATGCCATTGCCTGGAGCGCCATTAAGCTTGGTGTCAAAATGATATTGCCAATATATGTGGCTAGTAAATCTAAATTCGTTAGCCAGATAAATTTTTTCCAATTGATCACGAGACGGGTCATCGATAGCAAACATACCGGCAAGACTAAAGGTCTTATCGACGTCTACGTGCCCCAGATCAATCGAGGTCAAACTATAAGTATTATGGAACATGTAGTCCAAATTATTAGCCATCTCGAAGCTAAAATCCGGACCCAATTTTAGATCAGAAAGCGCCTCCATGCCATCGAACATACTGGTCATATCGGTGGCCTTTCGACTATTAAAGTTAGTGAGGTCAAGTTTGGCAACCTTCGCAACATCTTTAAAAAGATTCTTCATATTATCGACCTGGCTAGTGTTAAAATTCAAAATATCTAGCTCCTCGAGCGCCGTCATACCCTGGAACATAGCCGACATCACCTTAAGATTATTAGTCTCAAAAGAGGAAAGATCTAGATGCGCAAGCTGATTTACGCCACTGAACATTTCTTTCATATTGGTAACTTTTGCGGTATTTATCGTGGCAAGATTTAAGTCGGTAAGCTGAAGCCCAGCGAACATTCTCTCCATATTTTCAACGTTTCGGGTGTCAAACCTAAACAAATTCAATTCAGTAAGACTGGTAGCATTATTAAACATTGAATTCATATCAGTGACATTCCGGGTATTAAGGAGACTTAGATCTATCTGTTCGAGGCTAGTCGCATTTCTAAACATCTTACTCATATTTTTTACTTTTTCAGTATTAAAATTATTGCCAAAATTTATCTGAGTAAGACCAGAGGCATCGCTGAACATTCCGCTCATATTTTCGACACTACTCGTATTAAAATGGGAAATATCGATACTGGTAAGTGCGGTAGTGGAAGAGAATAACTCAGCCATATTTGTGACGCGACTAGTGTCAAATCCTGTAGTATTAACAGAGGATAAATTACTCATCCCCGAAAACATACCTGACATATCGGTCACGGAAGAGGTATCGAAATGCGAAAGGTCGAGACTAGCAACCTCGCCGACCCCCTGGAACATACCCGACATATTCTCAACCTTACTAGTATTAAAATTATTTAGATTAAGCTCCGTGATTTTAGCCATCCCGCCAAACATATTGCTCATGTTAACCACGTTATGGGTATCAAAATTTGAGAGGTTGAGTTCGTTTACTTCACTTAACCCATTAAACATGTTGCTCATATCAATCACCTTACTAGTATCGAAATGGGTAACGTCTAGCTCGGTAAGCCCGGATAGATTATTAAACATACCAGACATATTAGTCACGGAAGAAGTATTCAAACCACTGATATCTAGCTCCGCCAGCGAGCTCATATCACTAAACATCCCACTCATATTTTCAACGCGAGCAGTATTAAAATTAGAAGTATTTATCGAAGTAAGACTATAGCAGCCACTGAACATATTCGACATATCAGTCACGGAGCTAGTATCAAAATGGGATAGGTTAAGCTCTGTGAGTGTACCGGCGTAAATAAACATCCCTTGCATATTAGTGACGTTTTTAGTGTCAAAATTCGACAAGTCTAGACTTTCAAGACTAGTTGCAGTATTAAACATATCGCTCATATCGGTAACCAAGCTTGTGTCAAATTTAGCCATCTCCAAGTCAATCATATTCGAAGCATCTTTAAAAAGCTGACTACTATTTGGGTTGAGGTAAATTTTATCAGCAGTAGTATAGAAGTAAAGTGTGCTGCCGTTATCATTCTCATCATACCAGGCCTTAATTTCAAAGTCCGAATCTTCATCCTCAATATTGAAGACTGAAAAAGTCGGATCTGGCAGGGCGCTTGCCTCCTTAAAATGTTGGTGTGATCTGCCGCCTAATTCACTATGTTCGTCAAACAAGTTAAAAAAATCTGGACCAGGCATCATAACCGCACTTTTATCGTAAGGATTAGCAATCACCGAGAAGACAAGCTTGTTTGTATAATCACCAGACAATAATGTATTATCAGCAAAAACACCGAGATTGACCTGGTGGCTTTGATCTTCACGAATGCGCCCAGTAGTACTTACGATGGTTTCCGGTTGAGCGGAGGTGGGGATAGGCCGATATTGATTATCCGTGGCAAGTTTATACCCCCATGAGTTAGTCGAAAAAGCCGCTGGGGTGGTGACTGAGGCGATAGAAGGTATTTGAAGTCCGGAGGCGGTATTCACCAAAGTGTTATTACTAGTCTCGGTACTCATATTAACGAGATAACCGGCCTTTAAATTAGAGTCGACTTTCAGGGTACTAGTATATTCATTTAGCTGTCCACTGGAATTTAACGGAAACTTCCCATCTATGGCAGAATCTTGCTCAACTGACACGGATAAACTTGGATTAAATAAGGCGCTAACAGGAGTGGAAAAAACTATACCGCCTAGAAAAGTGGCGATGATTACAGACAAAATCCCACCTAAAAAGCGGCCGATAAGTGGGGTAGTGTTTTCCTCTTCCCTTTCAGTATGCATTTATTTAATTTTAACACAAACGGGATAAAAAAGAGACATCAAAAAACCTAGCTAAGGCTAGGTTTTTAAGGTTTTTATTACATTTTGATTTCTGCGTCGACACCAGCTGGCAAAGACAAGTTTTGAAGTGCATCAATGGTCTTTGGGGTAGCATTGGTGATGTCGATGAGACGCTTGTGAATCTTCATTTCGAAAGCTTCACCACCGGTCTTGTAAACGTGAGGTGATTTCACCACAGTAAAAGTACTGCGCTTAGTTGGTAGTGGGACTGGGCCAGAAACGGCGGCACCAGTACGGATAGCGGTATCGACGATTTGCTTAGCGCTTTGGTCGATAACACGATGGTCGTAGGCTTTGAGACGAATACGGATCTTCAAGCCTTCGTTTTTTGCGTCTGCCATTGTTTTCCTTCTAATTCTATAACTTCAGATGCTTGATGCGTCAATGAGTTTTTAGAATTCAATTAATAATAGTAGATTTATTTTACGATATAATCTAGGTTAAGTCAAGATAATAAAAAATATCCCCCGAGACGAGGGATATTTTTGGTCGAAACCGAGATTATTTGATAATCTTGGTAACAACACCAGAACCGACAGTACGGCCACCTTCGCGGATAGCGAAACGGTCGTTGTTGTTCATAGCGATAGCTGAAAGAAGCTTGACCTGGAAGGTAACGGTGTCACCTGGCATGACGATTTCTTTGTCAGCTGGGAGTTCGACTTCACCAGTAACATCGGTAGTACGGAAGTAGAATTGTGGCTTGTAACCCTTTGAGAATGGGGTGTGGCGGCCGCCTTCTTCTTTCTTCAAGATGTAAACCTGAGCTTCGAATTCAGTGTGTGGGGTGATAGAACCTGGCTTAGCAATAACCTGACCACGTTCGATTTGTTCACGTTCGATACCACGGAGCAAGAGACCAGCGTTGTCACCAGCTTCACCTTCGTTAAGAGTCTTGTGGAAAGCTTCAATACCGGTAACGACAGACTTTTGGGTAGCCTTCAAACCAACGATTTCAACTTCGTCGTTCAATTTGACAACACCTTGTTCGATACGACCAGTAGCAACGGTACCACGACCCTTGATGGAGAAGACATCTTCGATTGGCATCAAGAATGGTTTGTCAAGATCGTGTTCAGGGATATCAAAGTAGTCATCCATAGCGTGGACGAGATCCATGATGCGGTCTTCCATTTCAGTGTCACCTTCAAGAGCCTTAAGAGCAGAACCCTTGATAATTGGAGCGTTGTCACCGTCGAAGCCGTACTTGTTCAAAAGTTCACGGACATCCATTTCAACGAGCTCAACGAGTTCTGGGTCAGCAAGATCCATCTTGTTGAGGAAGACGATGATTTTTGGTACGTTCACCTGGTGAGCGAGAAGTACGTGCTCACGAGTTTGTGGAAGTGGACCATCGTTAGCAGCAACTACGAGGATAGCACCATCGATTTGAGCAGCACCGGTAATCATGTTCTTGATGTAGTCGGCGTGGCCTGGCATATCTACGTGAGCGTAGTGACGCTTTTCTGATTCGTACTCTTGGTGAGAGGTAGCAATGGTAATACCACGAGCTTTTTCTTCTGGAGCGTTGTCGATCTGATCGTAAGCAACTGACTTGTTTACATCAGATGGGAGACGCTTTGCAAGCACGGTGGTAATAGCAGCAGTAAGAGTAGTCTTACCGTGGTCAACGTGACCCATAGTACCAACGTTAATGTGTGGCTTGGAACGGTCGAAATTTGCCATTCTTTATTATTCTCCTTTAATATTTATTCTCCTTGGCACTAATATTAACCAGCCAAGAAGCTAGATATACTTATATATTAATAGATTTTACAGAATAAGTAAAGAGAGAAATCCGGAAAAAAGGCGCCAAATTGACGCCTTGACAGTTAGTTTTTCGATGTTGTAGTAATTTTTACTCAAATGAATAGATTTTAAGTTAATTTAAATTGTAGGTTGGTTAATTATTCGGAATCACCCGAGCTGGTGTGGAATACTCACGCTCCATTTCACAACCACATCCGGAATCGTCAAAAATGACATCATCATTATTGATTTTACGGAGCTTTCTAGCTGTTCCCGTGTCAAACTGAAAGTGATAACAATCCTGATCCATTGCCTCCTCCGCCTTAGCGATTCTCTCTTCGATAAGCTTCTTACGTTGATAATACAGAATTGACATCATAGCAAGAAGCGCAGTTAGACCAAGCCAACCACAGATGAAGACACCCATTTTTAGGATAAGAATGACCCGAAAATAATCTAAAATTAGACAGAACAATCCAGATAAAAAACACGCCAATGTAATTAATACTGCGAACATACAATTTCCCCCTTCGCTTTTATAAAGTGCTTACTGATTTTTCCATTTTTTTGAAAAACTAACTTGCATATTTTACCATATTTTTTTATTTTACGCTAGTTTCGAATTCGATTATAGTAAAATTGACTTTTCACTCAAAAAATTGTAGAATATATTTAACTTTTAGGACGCTTAAACCTACGCACATTAAAATGGAGGTGCACGATGAAGAAACAATTCCTGTTTTTGTCACTCGCTCTCGGTTTAGTTGCCTGCAACGCCCAGAGTAAAACCACATTACCGGAGACTTCCGAAATTGAAACCACGGCTAAGGCAGAGGTGGATTATAAGAAAGAGACCGACAATCCATATGAAATGGATGCACAACTGACGGCAGCTGTGGATGCTTCTGAATTCGGTGGCGGCGAAATAGCCGGCCCGATTAAGGATGCCACTCCTGACGTGTTAGAAGCTAGGCGGGCAGCCAGAAACGATTATGGATTAGCACCATTACGCGACCCGGACCCTGGTAGAACACGTCCAGGTACATTCCAAATGGTTTCTGAATTTAATATCAGAGAAGTGGAGGACCTGAGAGATCGGCTCGTATCGCAATCTGGTAGTTACATTTCAGATTTTATGGTACCAAGTAACGTAATTCTCTTCCCGAGACATTTAACTCAGAGTATTAGCGGAAATTCCGTACTCGAAATAAATACGAATGCCGGAGAGAATAGCTATTACCACTATCGGAATATACCAACCTACATCAAGGACGGTACCGATGCAGGATTCTTGGACCCCTATCTGAATGGTCGCACACCAAACTTTACCGGAGCTGACGGAATTAATTACACGCAGTTCCTGGTGCAGAATTTGGTAGATGAATTTCATACCACTAAGTTAGATCCGATGGAGCCAATTGAACCAGATGAACCGGATACCATTTCTTTTACGGCGGAGTATATGCTAAGGCGCATTAAACAAGAAGCCTCTGAGCCTCTCCCAACCCACCAGAAAAATAACCCAAAGACTTACACGAGATTTGGCGAGTTTGACCTGGTTGGTTATATGCGGGATAATGGTTTTAACCTCAGACTAGCCGATAGCTTCCCAGCACTGGACGTCTATACCTTTATTTGTGAAGCGAATCCGAAATTAATGATTCGGTTCGATGCAAATTATGGAGCGGATGGTAAGCAGATAAACGATCTTGGCAATATGGCAGATTTTGAAAAACGTCTGGTACCCTACCGTATCGATTCTCGTCGACATATAAGCGGAGTATTTTATGGTATTGGCGTAAATGGTATTGAAGTCTACTATGTGAAAGATGACCGACTTTTCCCGAATTCTGGCTACGGAAGGACCGATGCGAGACCGGAAGATTTTTATCACGTGATGTACAAAATGAAGCTCACGGACATTGATCATCAGGGCGGATCATATTTTTCCAATGATGGTAATGTTTTATTACTTTCACCAGAACTTTCGAGTTTCTATGCGGAAATGCAGTTGAAGCGTTTTATCGAGAACAATCCTAATTACGATCCGTCTAAGGATCAATATCGTGCATTGTATTATGTACGTGAGGATTCGGTGGATCTGATCAAGCGAGTAGTGGAGCGCACTAATGCTTTGGTTGGACACGAGTCTAATCTTAATCGCGATGACTTGTTTGCAGATATTGATGTGAACGTAGTCGTAAGACGAAATTAATCTCCAAAAAAAGAGCCTCGCAGAAATGCGGGGCTTTTTGATTAAAAGAAAATACTCACCATGAGAAGTTTTTTTAATCACAAGGTTCAACTTGAAAAATGGAAAGGCATGGGGGATCAATAGATGCCATACTTAATCTAATGATTAGGTTCAGGATATCCGATTTCTTTCTGTCTAACTCTTTTTGTTCCCTAATAACCGGATCAATTTCACTCTGAATTGATTGTTTAGAGTATCTATTCCTG